>JAEEGK010009087.1_pt1 | contig 23305 bp, 11 predicted proteins | sample 8958771 | NCBI WGS metagenome assembly JAEEGK01 (sample SAMN16246547, study PRJNA631951) | gut metagenome | biome: gut microbiome; feature: rumen; material: SC-attached | host: Bos | place: Iran: Karaj | collected 2018-10 | reverse complement strand
ACTTCATATCATATCAGTGGAGTACGGGAGAGACAGATTCTGTAATACACGTAAACCGCAGCGGAAGATACACTGTGACTGTCACTAATAGTTTGGGATACACCAGCACAGACGATATAAATGTATATTTCCCAGAACACAACCAGTTGCAGGATACTACAATCTGCGCGGGAGATACAATAATATGGAACACGAAACTATCGGAAACCGCTTACAGTTTCCAATGGTATAAGGATAGCCTGCCTTTCGGAAATGAACAATCGTTGCAAATATTTGAGGAAGGAGCATATAGCTGCATAATCACAGATACGCTGGGATGCACATTTGCAACCGACACTATGCACCTAAGCATTGATAATTATACGAATACGGCGGGATTCGGTGGTACTGATGGATGTCCATCCATCTCAACCGATACCACCCTCTGCTATGGCAACCGCCTGCACATTGCATCAGGCTACTCCGAAACCGCCTCGGCAATATGGCAGGACGGCAACATCGACCTTGAATACTATCTGACACAGCCTGGCACATACACAGTTACTACAACAAACACACGCGGTTGCACTGCTACAAATAGCATAAACGTAACCCTGCGCGGTCAGGTGCCTACGCCCGATTTCAGCATCGAGGGACACTGCCAAAACGCAGAGGTCTCCGCAACAAACCTAAGCTACTCGACAATTGGCGACATAACACTCTACAAATGGTTCGCCAACGACAGCCTCATCGGCACTACCGAAAACATTAGCCATAGCTTCGAACAGCACGGCACTCAGTCGCTACGCCTATACCTCGAAACTTCCGACCAATGCTTCAACGATACAACAATATTTGTTTACATCGACCCGCAGCCGCAACCAGATTTCTCGCCAAAATCATTCTGCCAGAACGCAGAAACCGAAATCAATGCCCACCATACAATTGCCGAAGGCGAAATTGTATCGACCTTGTGGACAATCGAAGGCGAAAACCTTTACGGTGACAACATAAGCAAATCGTTTGCTGGCACCGACCTCGTACCAGTAACAATCACCGCCGAAAGTGCCGTCGGATGCTCGGGACGCCGCACATACGAGGTTGTCGTAAGGCAAACAGAAATACCAGCAATGGACATCTCGGGACTTTGCCTCGGCAGCGGAACTGCATTCACCAACGAAACGCCGTTCAGCAACACCAACCCGCAGATTGCCTGGGAATGGGACTTCGGCGACAACGCAGGAATTTCGACAAGGAAAAATCCAACACACTACTACTCCACAACCGGCAACTACAACATTTCGATGTCGGTAACTTTCGCCAACCACTGCACAACAAACATCGACACCACAATAAGCATCTACTCGCAGCCTACAGCCAATATTACAACAGCAAACGGCTGCGTTGGCGGTCAGACCGAAATGCTTGCCGACATCAGTACCGACGACCACATATATAATTATAGGTGGAGCATCGGCGACATATACGAATCTAACGAGGCACAGCCGATATTCATAGCCGACTCGGCAGGCGTATTCCCCGTAAGCCTCGAGATAACCACCGAACATTTGTGCAAGGCAGAGGCAAGCGGCACACTCAACATACATGGACACCTGAACGTTTCGTTCACACAGTCGCGCGACTGGGGCGGCAATCCAATGTACGTGCAGTTCGAAAACACTTCGGAAGGCGCAACGTCGTACCACTGGGACTTTGGTGGAGCAGGCGAAAGCAACCAGACAAATCCATACTTCATTTTTACAGAGCCAGGCACATATAATGTAAGCCTCATAGGCACAAACGAATATGGTTGCAGCAGCCGATTCGTAGCCCCGACCATCACCGTGGTTGAGCCTATTGTCGACATTATGCTCATGAACCTCAGCACCAAGGAAGAAAACGGCTTTACAAGAATATCGCTGATAGTCGTCAACATGGGCACGCTGCCTGTGGAAGAGCTTGTTCTCGAGCTAAAGGTAAACAACCAGATATACCGCGAAACTATCGGACATATAGCTCATGGCGAGGTTGTCCCGCACACTTTCGGCACAATGATTCCAATACTGCATAGCACCGACATTGCCAACACCATCTGCGTGGAGGCTCTTGTTCCCGACACCGAAGGACATTCCGACAGCGACCTTAGCAACAACAGCATCTGCGTAACCGGCTCCGACAACCTCTCGGTAGGCACCCCCTATCCTATTCCCGCAAGCGAGCAAATCACCTGCGACATCTACACAAAGTCGGCAACCGACCTCGACATTGCAATATTCAGCATCTACGGCAAACTTGTAAAGCACGAGACCATAAGCCAGCACAAGGGCTATCTGAAATATGTTGCCAACGTGTCGGAACTGTCGGCAGGAATGTATTTCATCAGGGTAATCGGTGGTGATGAAAGGATCACAAATAAATTTGAGGTAAGGTAAAAGGCTGCGCCAGTTTCTATGGCTTCGCCGTTTCAGGTTTCAGGTGCTGCGCACGTTTCAATGGCTGACGCCGTTTCAATGCCTACGGCGTTTCTCGCTACGCTGTTTCTATGGCTTCGCCGTTTCAAGTGCTGCGCACGTTTAACTTCGTTGAGGGCTTCGCCGTTCAAGTTTCAGGTTTAAGGATTTGAAGATTCGAAGATTCGATGTTATTATTGTTACAATGCTATCAATTATCCTTATATATAAAACCATCTTATATGCGAAAAATTTCGCAACGAAAATTTTCGCATATAGTTTTGTATTGATAAATAATATATTATATTTGCGAAAAATTTCGCAATGAAAAATTTCGCAACAGAAAACAATCCATTCAAATTCGGAAGCGTAGTCGATGACGACTTCTTTACCGACAGAATAAACGAACTGTCGTACATAAAGGGTATAATGAACAGCGAGAACCATCTGATACTCATCAGTCCACGTCGTTACGGCAAAAGCAGCCTTGTTCTCAAATGCGTGAAGCAAATTTCGCGACCATACATAATGCTAAACCTACAAAGCATAACCGACACCGACGATTTTGCTGTAAAAATCCTGAAGGCTGTTTTCAAACTTTACCCGAAGGAAAAACTGAAGCATCTTATTGCCAACTTCCACATCGTCCCGACAATAACCTCCGACATACAGACAGGCAACATTGAAGTTTCGTTCAACCCAAGCACTAACAGCACGGTTATGCTCGAAGATGCAATATCGTTACTGGAAAACGTTAGCTCAAAAAACAAGCGTCTAATTGTAATATTAGATGAGTTCCAAGAAATTGGGAATATAGGCAAGGGCTTGGACAAGAAGATGCGAGCAATAATGCAGTTGCAGAAAAACATAAACTATATATTCCTCGGCAGCCAGGAATCGATGATGGAACAGATTTTCGAAAGAAAAAAATCACCTTTCTACCATTTCGGTCAACTTATGCGACTGGGGAAAATTCCACAACTTGACTTCGAGGAATACCTTGCCAAAAGGCTTTCACCAATTACAAAAAAATGCAAGGAGCTAATATCCGAAATTATCCAAGTTACAAAATGCCATCCCTATTATACTCAGCAACTTGCATTTCAGGTCTGGGACTTGGCATACCGCGAAAGAATCACAGAAAATTTAGTTGAAACCGCAATAAACAGAATTCTGCTACTTCACGATTTCGACTATGAGCGGCTCTGGATAAATTTCAACAAAACCGACAAGCGCATCTTGCTGATGGTATGTTCCGGCGAAAACCCTCTTGCCAACAAGCAGATTGCCACAAGCACATCGTTCAGCGCAATAAAGCGGCTTATGCATAGCGGGTACATAATAAAGGATGAAAACTATGAAATAGAAGATCCATTTTTCAGAAGGTGGATTATCAATTACACTAAATAATTTGTTATGCGAAAAATTTCGCAACGAAATTTTTCGCATAATATTAATCACTGTATATCAATTGTTTATTATTTGTTTTATAGAGACACAATGCATTGTATCCCTATAAAATTATCAATTGTTAATTATCAATTATCCATTGTCAATTAAAAAAGATTCTTCCGTCAATCTTTTCAAATTTTTCTTGGTTCGATTTTCGCATTTCCACCTTTCCATCGTTCCAAACCGACGGCCAGCCACCAATTATGTGTCCTAAAAACACAATCTTTATCGGATGCAGGCCCTTAGCTAAAGCCACCGACTTGTCGTTGCGTGAAAAACGCTTCACCTCGCCCGAATTGTCAATTAACTTAACACCATCGAGCCAAAATTCCTCGTTGTCGGTGGAAAAATAGTACACGCCATCCTCATCGATTTGTATGTAGCCTTCGGCAATGGACGCATAATTGTTGTAACCATTGAGCGGTTCTCCAAAATTCGTCACGCTGCGGATGTCAACCAGTTTGGAAATCACTGTATCCCTCTCGGCTTTGCCTGTAGCCTTTTCCAACTCGGAAACATTGAGGAACATTCCTGCAACATTGTGCATACGCAATCCCGGCTTCACGTCGGCAACTTCCTCGGCAGGCGCATACTGTTGCTTCTCGACGGTAATTTCGCGCACACGGCTCAACTTTCCCGACGGCAAGACCGAAGTGATCTTCAGCAAGGCATTTTCCTTAATTACTATAGGTGCAACATATTCGGTAGATTTTGCCGTCAAGTCGGAACCATCGGTAGAATATACCATCTTCACAGGACGCGAAGTCGTAAATTCGAGCACGGCAGAATCGACAAAAGCCACGAAGTTGCACGAGCCGTTTGGCTGTTCGGGCAGCGGAATGTGGTATGTTGCATTGTGCATGTCGAGGCGAACGTACGTGTTGTTGAGGCGACGGCAGAAATCGGCATAATCCTTCTTCTCAAGTGGCGACCAGGCAACTTCGGCAAGCGCCATCACGCGCGGATAGTAGCGATATTCGCGCAAGGTATCATTATATAGGTATTCTGCCCAAAGGTTACACTGCACACCGCGAACGTGACCGCCAAGGTTCAGTTTTGCCAAAGTATCGGGAATCGGATTGTAGGCGTAGGTCTTCTCCATGCGCGAGTCGCCACCGATGGTCACAGGCTCTATCTTACTGTCGCCCTGATAGTAATCGATGTACATACCGCCGTTGTATGGTGTCATCACCACATCGTGACCTTTCTGTGCAGCGGCAATTCCTCCGTCTTCGCCACGCCACGACATCACTGTTGCCGACGGATTTATCTCACCGTCAAGGATTTCGTCCCAGCCGATAATCTTGCGTCCGTGCTTTGCAAGCATAGCCTCTACGCGCTTCACGACATAGCTCTGCAGGCAGTCTTCGGCTGAATGATGCGGATTTTTGTCAAGGTGGTCTTCCTTAATTCGAGCCTGACACAGAGGACATTTCTTCCAGAAAACCTTCGGGCATTCGTCGCCGCCGATGTGGAAATATTCGCTCGGGAAAATCTCGACCAGCTCATCAATCACACCTTGCAAAAATTCAAATGTCGATTCCTTTCCAGGACACATAACGATATCTTCGACGCCCCACACGATGCGCGGAGTAACCGTATCGTTGTTGCACGACAGCCACGGATAGGCCGAAATGGCAGCAAGCTCGTGCCCAGGAACCTCGAGTTCGGGAATTACTGTTATAAAACGCTCGGCAGCATACTCTACAATCTCGCGAGCCTGCTCCTGTGTGTAGAAACCGCTGTACTCGTAGCCTTCGCCCTCGATGCGTGTTGCACCAGCCTTGGTGAGTTCGGGGTATTTCTTTATTTCAATACGCCAGCCTTGATCATCAGTAAGATGCCAGTGCATGGTGTTAACCTTGTACATTGCCCAGATGTCTATTTGCTTCTTAATAAACTCAACATCAACGAAATGCCTCGACGGGTCGAGATGCACGCCACGGTAGGCGAAGCGCGGTTCGTCGGAAATTTCAACGTATGGCATACTCCATTCAACATTTTTAACGACCTCAGGCGATTCTACTTCGGCAGGAAGAAGCTGCATAACGGTTTGCATTGCATAGAAAAGTCCTGCAGCCGACGAAGCCGTTGCCGACACACCGTTTTCACCTACCGAAAGTTTGTAACCTTCGCGGACAATCGGAGCATTGGCATCAAGTTCAAGTGCTATGGCATTCTTTTCTCCGTTTTCCTCAACCTTGAAATCGTATCCAGTTGAGAGTCTTATTTTTTTTGCAAAAAACTCGGCAATATTCCGTGCAGAATCACAATTTACGACAAAAACGGTATTCTTGTCTAGGACAAAATGCTTGGTCGTATCTACAGACATTTCCCTAGGCACAGGGATAATGTTAATACCTTCGTTATATGGTTTTGTCTCGTAGTTTTTGCCGCACGATGCAAAAATCACTGCAACGAGAATTATCAGAATGCAAATATTACGTTTCATAGCAATATATTTGGTCAAAACTTTCAACTTTTAACTTTCAACTATCTTTATTCCACTTCTATCATCAACCCCTTCAAATATTCTCCTTCGGGATGATAAATGCTTACCGGATGGTCAATGGCATGTGGAAGCTGGCGAACAATACGCACATTTCTGTGGGCATTTGCTGCAGCCGTGAAAACCATGGTCTTGAAGTCGTCCTTGCTTACCGCCTGCGAACACGAGAAGGTAAAAATCAATCCACCCGGCTTTATCTTTTCTATAGCCTTCTGGTTTATGTTCTTATAGCCTTTAAGTCCTTGCTGCAGACTGCGGTGGTTCTTTGCAAATGCTGGTGGGTCGAGGATTATAATGTCAAAATTGTTGTCGATAGTGCCCAGATAATCAAGGACATCCTTTGCGACACCCTTGTGCGGTGCATTAGTAAAATTCAGTTCCACATTGCGTTCGCACAATGCAATAGCTTTCTTTGAAATGTCAACTGTCTCGACATACGAAGCACCGCCACGCAATGCCGACAACGAGAATCCGCCAGTATATCCAAAGGTGTTCAGCACTCGCTTCCCTGACGATAGTTCGCCAACCAGTTTGCGGTTTTCGCGCTGGTCGACGAAAAAGCCAGTCTTCTGTCCTTCGTAGAAGTTGATTATCATACGGTTGCCACTTTCACAGATTTCGCGTTCCTCAATGGATTCTCCCCAGATGAACGAATCGGTAGTTTGGATATGCGGGATTGTTGCACTGCTCTTGTCGAAGATGGATATTACCTTATCGCCCAATAACTTGCAAACAATTTTGGCAAACTGTGGAAACAACCTGTACATTCCAACAGAATGAGCCTGAAACACAACGACGCCATTGTAGAAATCGGCAATCAGTCCGGGCATAAAATCGCCCTCGCCGTTCACAAGGCGGAAAACATTGGTGTCGGGCGAATCGAAAAAGCCAAAATTGCGGCGGTAGTTTATTGCCGACTCAAATCTTTTTGTCCAGAATGCCTCATCGATTGCACTACGTTCAAAATCAAAGACTTTTGCAATTATGCTATCATCCTGATAATGCGCGGTAGCCAGATAGTTACCATCTGACGAGAATATTTCCACAAGGTCGCCTTCTTGCGGGTCACCTTGCATTTTGGCAATTGCACCCGAGAACACCCACGGATGGCGGCGCATCAGCGACTTCTCCTTGTCGCGCTTGAGTATAAGTTTTGGAAATGTGGTCATAAGTCCAGTGTTTACGCGCTCTGAGCTTTGCAAAAGAAGTGTTTTCTACTTAATTTCCGTATCAACCTGCGGCAAACCCTTTATTGCATTGTACTCGAAGCCCATACGCTTGCCGGTCTGCATCTTCGACTTGTTGATGCGCTCCTTCATATAATCGACATTTACAATCTTCACATCGTTGTACGGAGGAACCAGCAGGTCGAACTTGAGTACATACGCTATAGCCGACTCAACAAGTTGATGCAAACTTTCGTAGTCAATCTTGTTCTTGCCAAAAGCCGGATAGCCAAAGCCCAACTCGCGACGACCTTCAACAAAGAAAGTGCTCTCGTTGTTGATGAACATACGGCCAATCAGATAGCCAAGGTCCTCGTCCCTATTGTACTTGAACGAATCGGCGAGGAAGTTGTACATGTTGATTATTCCCGAATATGTAACCAACGGACGGTCAATATAATAGCTATCCTTCCAAATTTCGTGGTTACGCGGGAACTCGAAAATGTTGGAGTGCATATTGAATATCAGCAGGTCGCCTGCAACCTTGATTTCGGTCTCGAACAGACCGCGGTCGCGGTATTCGAGCTTTATTCTGTCGTCGGCATCCTTCAGGATTCCATTGTATTCGATTACAATGTCGTGCAACACCTTTTTCAGTATAGTAAATGCTTCCTTGGTATTGTCGTACACAACCTGTTTCAGTTGCGACTTCTCAAGCATTGTCTTTATTATTCCGTCGCGTACTTCTGTATTTCGTTCCATTACAATTTTAGTTTCTAAGTTTATGTGGCTGCGCCGTTTGATGGGCTGCGCCTGTTTATAATTGTTTTTAAAGTTGTTTTATAATTTTAAGATACAATATTTGATGATGCAATTATTTTATCTACGATGACAGTGTCTCCTTCTATATGAAATATTATTGTCAAACGACGATTGCGTGTTCTCATCTGCTTTGCATGTGGATGATATTTCTTTACCGACAGCCATCTACTTTCAGGAATAACGTCTGCAAGGTATGACAATGTCATAATTTCCGCACCCAATTGCCGTGTATATGACAATGCATGTTCTGGTGTACTTACACTAAGTATGAAATTGGCGATACTATCAATGTCAACAAAAACGGAATCCAAGATTTTTACTTTGTATTCCTTCATATCTTTTCCGCAATAGCCTGCTCTAACTTTGTTATAAACTCCTCTACAGAATGTAGTCTTTCAGGAGAAGTGCGTTGCACCTGTCCATCACCATAACCCATTTGGGATTTTGGCTGTATCTTTTGTGAAGTCAAAACACTATCCATTTTTATAATATTTATTGATGCAAAGATAAACAAATTTCCTATCTATTGTCAAATGTTTTCAAATTTATATATGTGTCCGATAAGTTAGCACCTTGCGTATGGAGCTAAAAGTTGCAAATCCAGAAGGACGAGGAGGACAGAGGACTGATTCTGGGTTCAAAAGCTTGAAGGCTCGAAGACTTTTAGCCTTTGAGCCTTCAATCCCATTTTTTGCATCTTGTCGTTAGTTAATTGACAATTATAAATTATCAATTGTTTTAGTATGCCTTTGCAAACAGCACTCTTCTCTTCGATGGCTTTCCCGAGTAAACGCAAACGCCTTCTTCTTCCTCAGCATCGAGCGGAATGCAGCGGATAGTAGCCTTGGTTTCCTCCTTGATTTTTGCCTCGGTCTCGGCAGTGCCGTCCCAGTGTGCAGAAATGAAGCCCGGAGTTTCCTCGATTACGCGCTTGAACTCGTCCCAAGTGTCAACCTTATAGGTGTTGGCGGCACGGAAATCGTAAGCCTTCTTGTAGATGTTCTTCTGAATATCCTCGAGCAAGTTCTTGATGTGGTCGATAATGCCTTCATCTGCAACATTTTCCTTGGTGAGAGTATCGCGGCGTGCAACTTCCCAAGTGTGGTTTTCGTAGTCGTTTGGTCCAATTGCGAGACGTACAGGAACACCCTTCATTTCCCACTCGGCAAACTTGAATCCAGGACGCTGGGTGTCGCGGTCGTCGTACTTGTAGCTAATGCCAGCAGCCTTTAGCTTAGCGCAAAGTTCGTGTACGCGTTCCGAAATCATTGCAAGCTGTTCATCAGTCTTGTAAATAGGAACGATAACTACCTGAATTGGAGCCAGATGCGGAGGCAATACAAGTCCGTTGTCGTCGGAGTGAGCCATAATGAGCGCACCCATCAGTCGGGTAGAAACGCCCCACGAAGTTGCCCAAACATATTCTGGCTTGTTTTCCTTGTTAAGGAAAGTAACATCGAAAGCCTTTGCGAAATTCTGTGCAAGGAAGTGCGAAGTACCTGCCTGCAATGCCTTTCCGTCCTGCATAAGTGCCTCGATGCAGAAAGTTTCCTCGGCACCAGCAAAACGCTCGCTGTCGGTCTTGCGGCCAATGACAACCGGAACGCCAAGGTAATTCTCAACGAAATCGGCATATACGTGAACCATCTTGTCGGCTTCTTCCATTGCTTCCTCCTTGGTTGCGTGTGCGGTATGACCTTCCTGCCACAAAAATTCGGCAGTACGCAGGAACAGACGGGTACGCATTTCCCAACGAACTACATTTGCCCACTGGTTTACAAGGATAGGCAGGTCGCGGTACGACTTAACCCAGTTGCGGTAGGTGTTCCAGATTATAGTTTCGGATGTCGGGCGGACAATGAGTTCTTCCTCGAGCTTTGCTTCGGGGTCAACTTCGACAGCAGTTTTGTCGGCATTGGTGCGCAGACGGTAATGAGTTACAACTGCACATTCCTTTGCAAAACCTTCAACATGGTCGGCTTCACGGCTGAAGAACGACTTTGGAATAAACAGCGGGAAATATGCGTTGGTGTGACCAGTTTCCTTGAACATGCGGTCCAAAATGTCGTGCATTTTTTCCCATATCGAATAACCGTAAGGCTTGATAACCATACAACCTCTAACTGCGGACTGTTCCGCCAAATCTGCCTGAACAACAAGCTCATTGTACCACTGAGAATAATTCTCCGATCTCTTCGTCAACTTTGCCATTTCTATCTTGGTATAAAATTTGCTATTACGTTAATAAATGTATTAAAATTGTTATTATTTTTGGAGTTACAAAATTAGCAAAAATTTTTCACTATGAAACATTTGTTTTACATATTGACCCTAGTGCTCCTCACCCTAGCATCTTGCGACGCAAGTCTTTACACCACAAAGATTTACGATGATGCCTACTATTCAAAAAGCAAGGAAGAGGTGATACCTTCGAAGACTGTTACCGTCAACAACGAAAGCAATGCAGAAGCGCCGAAAGGAGAATATAATGCCGACGATGGCTACTATCACAACGATGATGGCACGGTCACATACTATTCCGATAACGATTATTATTCGGATTCGAATGACAGTTATGGCGGTAGCGACAGCTACTACGATGGCAATGGCAACTACATCGAAAACAACTATTACTACATAGGCGACGACTACTATTACACCTCGCACTTCCGCAGGTTCGGTACTTACTACACGCCTGTGTATTACTACGACCCATACTGGGATCCGTGGTACACGCCGTACTATTCGTACAGCTACTACTACGACCCATATTTCTACTCGTGGTATTACTCGCCATACTACTACACTCCGTATTACCACCACTACGGATACGGTTACGGATACTACAGTCCGTACTACAGCCACTACTACGATTATTCGTACTGGCACCACCACTATCATGGTCACGGACACAACCATGGTCATGGCCACAAGCCAAACGACGACAATGTCTTCGGCTCGACCTATTACGGGCACCACGGTTCGATGGGCGGATACGGCAGCGGTGCAGGCAGTGGCCGCATAATAACCAATGGTAACGACAACAACGGCGGTGCGTCGGTAAGCAAAGCCCCGGCAACTGCAGCTACTACTGGCAGGGTTGCTTCCGGTTCGTCGGACAACAGAACGACAAACAACACACCCGACAGCCCATCAAGAATCGCCAACGACGGCACAACCATCAATGCAAACCCGAACAACAACGCTTCGAGAATAGACACAAACGGTTCGAGCGCAACCAAAGAGCCGACAGACTCAAGGGTTAACAACGGTTCGAGCGCAACAAAGGAACCAACAAACAACACTGGTAGAGTTGATTCAGGATCAACTACTACCAAAGAACCTAGCAACAGAGTCAACAATTCATCATCCGACAGCAGAGTTAACACTAATAACAACACTAACGTCAGCAAGGAGCCTGCAAGCAACAGCGACTCTAACAGCCGAGTAAATTCGTCGAGCAGCAACCGCAGCTACAACAAGCCTAGCAGCTCAAGTTCGAGCAGCTATAACTCGTCGTCGAGAACTTCGAACAGTAGCTCGTCGAGTTCTTCAAGCACAAGCAAACCATCATCAAGCAGCAGTTCGAGTAGCTCGCGTTCATACAATAGCAGCTCATCGTCAAAGCCTTCGAGCAGCAGTTCGAGCAGCTCGAGTACAAGGTCGTACAACAGCAGCTCGTCAAGCAGCAGACCATCATCAAGCGGAAGCTACAACTCGTCGAACAGTTCGAGCAGCCGCAGCTATTCGCCATCGAGTTCATCATCGAGCAGTTCGAGCCGTAGCTACTCACCATCATCAAGCAGCAGTTCCCGCTCGAGCAGCAGCTACAGCGGAAGTTCGCACAGCTCAAGTTCATCACATAGTTCAAGCTCGTCACATTCGAGCAGTTCATCGTCACACTCAAGTTCAAGGAGATAAGTCATGAAAAAGTTAGTATTTAGCATATTTGCATTATTGCTTTGCGCAGCAGCAATAGCACAGAGCGAATCGGACGCATTAAGATATTCATTCTATATGCCTAGCGGCACAGCACGTGCCAACGGAATGGCAGGTTCGTTCGGAGCGATAGGTGCCGACCCATCGACAATAGGATTCAATCCTGCAGGCATGGGCGTTTACAAATCGACACAGCTTTCGTTTTCGCCAAGTTTCAAGATTAACAACACCGAGTCGTCGTACCTCGGAAGCAGCAACCGCGATTTCAGCGCAAACTACTTCGACATCAACGAAGCCTCGTTCGTGCAGGCAATCGAACGTAAGAACGACAACATAGGCCTCACCTACTTCATCTGGGGATTTTCGTACAACAAGCTCAACAAATTCTCGGAAAATGTAAGCATCAGCGGAATAAACGACCATGGTTCGCTTACCGACTGGTTTGCAGCTAGAGCCAATGGCACCAATTACCAGACTCTTGGCGACAACGACCCGTTCTACAGCTACCTCGCATGGGAAAACTACCTTATCGACCCCAATGGCGACAACGAGCACTATATAAGCGCATACAATTCGTACGGAGAAAGACAGAGCCAAAGACTGACAAAGAAAGGTTCGCTCGGCGAATACAACATATCTATTGCATTCAACTTCATGCACAAGTTTTATGTTGGCGCCGACCTCGGTATTCAATCGGTAAACTATAAGCAGACCATAATTTCATACGAAAGCCGAGAAGGCGTAACCACAGGGCCCAAGAATTTCACATTCGTTGACTACGTGACATCATCTGGCGCTGGCGTAAACTTCAAGCTCGGCATTTTGTACCAACCAATCGAGCAGTTGAGATTCGGCGCTGCAATACACACACCTACATCATTAAGCATGAAAGACTACTACAGCACATCATGCAAAATGCAGGGATGGATTCCACGTGATACAACAGGAGTCCTTGCAGATTCCACATTATCGAAAGACTCGCCAGAAGGCAAATTCGAATACAACATACTATCTCCGTTTAGAGCCAATGCTAGCATCTGCTACATACCGAACGAGAATATTCTCATCAACTTCGACTACGACCTTGCAAACTACAATGCAATAAAGATGCGTAGCGACGAATATGACTTTTCTAACGAAACACAGAATATTATAAACAGCTACAAAGTTGGACATTGCTTTAAGCTGGGTGCAGAATACAGATTGGGAGCATTGAACTTCAGACTTGGCGGAGCATACTACACAAGTCCGTACAAGAGTTCCACTCCAAACAAAAACTCCGACACTTGGCTAGCAAGTGCTGGTCTCGGATTCCGCACCAACAACTTCTTCTTCGACATTGCCTACTCGTATCTGGCAAACTCATACGTTTACTACATGTACGAAGGACTTGTTACCAGCGATGCAAGCAAAATCAAGTTCAACAGACATCAGATTTCATTCACTATAGGATGTAAATTCTAATATGATTACCGCATTATAATTGAAGCGACCGAAATTTCGGTCGCTTTTTGTTTTATACAACATATCTTGACGTTTTTTATATTACCTTTGCACGAATAATGAAACGCACGGCCGACATATCACATACCTATATAATTATATTGCTACTGGCAACAGCAATGCTTGTGCTAGGTTCGTGCAAATCCACAAAATTTGTCGGCGACGACGAATACCTCCTTGTCAAAAACAAGATAAGTTGCGACGAAAAATCGATAGACGAAGACGAGCTTATGCTCACCTTAAGCCAGAAAAGCAACAAAAAAATTCTCGGACTCGTTCCATTCAACCTCTACGTCTACAACTTCATGAAGAGCGGAAAGGAGCGCAACTGGAAGAACAAACTTGCCAACTCGATAGGCGAAGAGCCCGTCATTTATGCCAACGAAGCAAAGCTCAAAAGCATCGAAAACCTGAAATCGTACATGGCAAGCCAGTCGTACTATCGTGCAAACATTAGTGTAAACGAACGTTTCTCGAACAAAAAGAAGGCAAAAGTGAAATACACTATCGAATCGGGACCGTCGTACAAAATTGCATCTATCGACTACAATATAAACAACGAATCCATAAAAGAACTTTTCTTCTCCGACACCATCAACTCGCTTATAAAGCGCGGTCACAGCTTCAACACCGACACACTAAAGGCCGAGCGCGAACGTATAGCACGATTTTTCAAGCTAAACGGCTACTACTACTTCTCGGTAAACAATGTCCATTTCTTTGCCGACACACTTCGTGGCGACTGCACTGCCGATATCACAATAAGCCTGCAAAATACCGACGATGCCACCGATGCTTTCCAAAGCCAGACTATTAGGACGGTAAACATATACACCAACTACGACCTTACCAAAAAGAACGATACAGTAGGAAAAAAGACCAATATGTTCGTAAAGGACGGCATTAAGTTCACCTACGACGGCAAGATGACTCACCGCACATCGGTACTGTTGCAGTCGTGTTTCTTCAAGCCCGATGAAAAATACAGCATCCAAAACGTGGAGGACACATACAGCCACCTGTCGAGCCTGAAGCAGTTCCGCCTCATCAACATCAAGCTTGTGCCGCCAAGCGTCGAAGAGACCTTGCTCGAAAGCATCAGCAAACGCTACCTCGATGCAAACATCTACCTCGCCCCCATGAAACGGCAGTCGTTCAACGTGGAACTCGAAGGCAGCAACACTTCGGGCAACATAGGTATGTCGGGAGTATTGTCGTACAAAAACCGAAACATCTTCCGTGGCGCACAGATTTTCTCGGCAAAAGCCAACATCTCGTTTCAGACATCGGCATTGCTCGACACCACCACAAACGAAGAGATAAAGTCGAAATTCTTCAATACCCTCGAATATGGCGGCGAAATAAAAATTATATTTCCAAAATTGCTGCTGCCGTTCTTCAACAACATCGAATTTATCAAGCGCCACGACCCAAAAACTCAGCTGAGCCTGTCGTACAACTACCAGAACCGTCCCGACTACACCCGAACTATTGCCAATATCAACTTCGGATACAGCTGGATAGATTACAAAAACAAAAACATAACCCACTACATAAACCCTATAGAACTGTACTGGGTAAAAATTCTCGACTTCAGCGAAGACTTCAGGCGAAGAATACAGAACCTTTACATAAAATATTCGTACGAAGACCAGTTCCTTTGGGTTTTCAGCTACGACATGGTATTCAACAACCAGAACGTAAATAAAAATCGCAACTGGTCGTATTTCTGGCTAAACCTCGAAACTTGCGGAAATCTTCTCGATGGAATTTATGCAGCCAGTGGAATACAAAAGGACGAGGAATCGTACAAGTTTCTTGGCGTAGAATTCGCCCAATATGTAAAGGCCGACCTCGACTACAGGTTCTACAACATAATCGACGAAAAAAACAGCATAGTTTACCGCGCATTCTTCGGAATAGGACTCGCATACGGAAATTCGAAAACTGGTATGCCTTTCGTAAAACGATACTTCATAGGCGGTGCGAACGACATCAGGGCATGGCAGGTACGAACAATCGGACCTGGTTCTTATTCAAACATCTACCGCAACTACGACCAGATTGCCGATATGAAGCTTATGTTTAACATGGAATATCGTTTCCCGATTTTCTCGATTATACAAGGAGCACTCTTCGTCGATGCAGGAAATATATGGGCCATAGACAAGAACGACAACCGAGGCGGCGCTCTGTTCAGATTTACCGAATTCTACAAGCAGATTGCCCTCGGCACCGGTTTTGGCTTCAGGTTCGACTTGAAATTCCTCGTTCTTAGGTTCGACATCGGAATTCCTGTCTACAACCCGTCCATTAGCGACGACCCGCAATGGTTCGAATCGTTCCGACCATTCAAGATCAACAAGTTCACGCTCAATTTTGGTATTGGATATCCGTTCTAGGGGCGAAGCCCGTTATTATGGCTTACGCCGTTCTGTGCCTGGGGCGGTTCTAATTGTTTCTAAGTTTGAATGGCTTCGCCGTTTCTATGGGCTGCGCCCGTTTAACTTCGTTGAGGGCTTCGCCGTTCTATGGCTAAAGCCGTTTATGTGCCTGCGGTGTTTCTAGGTTTGAAATGGTTTTATGATTCGACAATTCAATCTAAATTCATAAATCCACAATCGTAAATAATATTGTATCTTTGCAAAAAAAATATTCGTATGAACATAGCAGTTTGTGTAAAACCAGTTCCCGACTCGAAATATTACGACCAGATTAAGATAGATCCGGTAACAAAGACTTGGGACCGTTCGGGAATCCCTACAGTAATAAGCGACCTCGACAAGCATGCTCTCGAAGCCGCAATTTCAATCAAGGAAAAGCATGGCGGTAAAGTTGCCGTTTTCACAATGGCGCCTCCAACAATGAAGGACACCATAATGCAAGCCCTCGGTATGGGTGCCGATGAAGCCTACCTCATTAGCGACCGCGCATTTGCAGGCTCCGACACTCTAGCGACATCCAACATATTGGCTGCAGCAATCAGAAAAGCAGGCGACTTCGACCTTGTAATCACTGGCAACGAAAGTGACGATGGCAGTACTGCACAAGTATCGCCACAGCTTGGCGAATGGCTCGAAATGCCTCACGTAATGAATGTAATTAAACTCGAATGCAACGGCAATAGCATCAATGTCATCGCAAAACAAGATGGCGGCAGCATCGAGTACGAAATCGGACTTCCTGCTGTAGTTGGCGTTACACGAAAGGTTAACAAACCACGTCTGGTAAGCATAATGGGAATAATGAAGGCAAAGCAAAAGCCTTTCAACGTTTTTACAGCCAACGACATCACTCCTGACCCCAATTTTATTGGTCTGAAAGGCTCTCCGACTCAGCCTGGTGGCATTGCTTCACCCGAAATGGGCCGCAAGTCGGAAAAAATTGAGGGTACTCCCGAAGAAATTGCAAAACGCATTGTTGACGAACTTTATAAAGCAGGGATAAAGTAATGGAAATTCAAGAAAAGAAGAATATTTATGTAGGCGTACAAACTACACAAGTTCGAGACATAAGAGACTTTATGATGGAAATCAATTCGTACAAAAACATATTGGTATTCGCCGAAGTAAACGACGATAAGGTTTGCGACAATTCGCTTGAGCTAATTGGAGAAGCGAACCGACTGAAAGCTATGCGCAACAACGACAGCCTTGTGATAGCTGCGCTAATTGGCAACAATGTAAAGAAACACGCTCCTACCCTTTTCGGATACGGGGCCGACAAGGTAGTTGCTTTCGACAACCCGAAACTGGAAATCTACCGTTCCGACCTGTACGGTGAAGCATTGGCAGCAATAGTCAGAAACTATCATCCAGAGATTGTGCTTGTTGGCGCAACAGCACTCGGAAGCGAACTTGCACCGACAACCGCAGCAAAACTGCGCACAGGACTTGCAGCGCACTGCACCGCTCTCAAGATTCTCGAAAACGGACAGTTTACTCAGGTTGTTCCCGCTTTTGGAGGCAAGGTGCTTGGTGACATTTACATTCCCAACCATCGCCCGCAAATTGCTTCGATAAAGGCTGGCATAACAAAGAAACTCGAATACAAAGAAAAGAGTGGCGTTGTTGAGGATTTCTCGTGCGAACTGAATGGCTGCGACAGAATGAAAGTCGTGAAGGTCGAGAAAGACACCGAAACAAAGAAGTCGCTTAATGATGCCGACTGCATAGTTGTTGGTGGTTTTGGAATCGGTTCTAAGGAAGATTGGACAAAACTCGAAGAACTTGCAAGGCTTCTCGGTGGAGCTAATGGATGCACTCGTCCTGTTCTCGATGCCGGATGGATTGACAACGAAAAAGCTATGATTGGTACCAGCGGCGTAGCTGTAAGACCTAAAGCATATCTTGGCATCGCTGTTTCGGGCGCAGCACACCACACCTGTGGAATCAAGGATTCGGGACTTATAATTAGTATCAACAAGGACGAACACGCACCTATTTTCGCATGCTCCGACTATAAGGTTGTCGCCGACTACAAGAAGATTGTCGATGCCTTGATTGAAGAATTAAAGAATCGGAAATAAACAGCTATCGTCATTTCCACACACAAAAAAAGAATTGCTCACAAATGTGGGCAATTCTTTTTTTATTCGATACCGTGACTAGTATATCACCGTCACGGTTCCCTTATATGCCTCGGTACGCTGATACAAGTCAACTATGTACAGGTAAGTACCTGCTGGCACGAAATGACCTCTGTAACGGCCATCCCATGGCTCGTCGTTGCCAGTACCCTTATACATCATCTGACCCCAGCGGTTGAATACATAAACCGTAGCTTCTGGGAACATCTCGAGGTTTTCAATTATCCATTCATCGTTAATACCATCGCCATTAGGAGTGAATACATCTGGTATCTTGATGCAGGCGCCCGCCATATCGGTTAGTGTTATCGATGCTACCTGATATGTACACTTGTTGGCATCTACTACGCTTATAGTATATACACCTTCGCGCAAGCCAGTAAGCAGAGGAACATCAGAATAATATGAATCCCATCCGTACATATATGGCTTGGTTCCACCAGTTGCTGTTATTTCGATAGAACCATCGTTGTTGCCAAAGCAAGACGGCATTGTCAAATTATACGACGATTCGAATTCCTCAGGTTCTACTAGCTGGATTACATTGCTTGCAACACATCCGTTAGCATCCGAAACATCCATTACATAAGTACCTGGGAGCAAACCTGCCATATATGTTCCAGAGAACGAAGCATCGTTGAACATAACCGAGAAGGTATAAGGTTCGACACCACCAGTAGCGGTAAGTGCGATAGAACCGTCGTTCTTTCCGTAACACGAGATTGGCTTCACATCCGATATCAGCGACAGTTCTTCAGGCTGGTCAATATCAACAGAACCAGTTACCGTACACATATTGGAATCTGTCAATGTAACAGAATACCTACCAGCTGTAAGAGATGTTAAAGCATCGGTGGTTGCGCCATTGCTCCATTCATACGAATAAGGAGGTTCGCCACGAACACCAATAGCAGTAGCCGAAGCGTTACCAACACCGAAGCAGGTTGCATCTGTATATCGCATCTGAATTGCGAGGTCGTTAAATTGTTCGAGATTGATGCTTGCATTAGCGGTACATCCCCAGTTGTCGATCACCGTTACATAGTATGCACCTGCTGGCAGATCCGATGCAATCATTCCAGTAGCACCAGCCACACTCCAGTTGTAAGAGAACGGAGCAACACCAGATTCAGCTACGGCCTGAAGAGTTCCTGCAGTAACATTAATACCACAACCAGGAGCATGTACGACATCAATATGAGCATTTATATTTCCATAAGATTCAACTAAGGTTGATCCAGTTACCGAACATCCATTGTAATCGCTTACTGTGAGCGCATATGTACCAGGCATTACATTTGTCAAACGTGCGCCAGAATATGTCTGACCAGAATCGTTTGTCCACGAATATACATACTGGCCAGTTCCGCCACCTACACTTGCCACTACAGTACCGCCAAGAGCACCACAATTTGCGCCTGTGCTACTTACCGAAGCCTCAAGCAATGGATACTGAGGAATTTCGACTGCTGCTGTCGATGTACATCCGTGTGCATCGGTTACAGTTACCGAATAGTTACCTGCTGCAAGGTTTTGAGCATTTGGAACATTCTGGACAGAAGATGTACTCCATGAATAGTTATACGCTGGTGTACCGCCTGTCACTGTTACCATTGCCGAACCGCTAGACTCACCGTAGCAAGCCACGCTAGTTATATTGGCATTCGAGAACGATGCTAGCAACGGCGCACTCTGTCCGTTAACCGTTGCCGATGCTGTAGACGAACAACCATGCGAGTCTGTTACTGTAACAGAGTACTGACCTGCAGGAAGGTTGGTTAATGTAGCTGACGATTGTGCCGATGCAGAACTCCATGCATAGGTATATGATGGAGTACCACCTGATACGGTTACCGTTACCGAACCTGTTGTCTGTCCGTAGCAGTTTACATCGATTACACTACCTGTAGCAAATACTGCAGTCAAAGGCTCCGACTGTCCAGAGATTGTAACCTGCGAAACCGAAGTACATCCATGGTTATCTGTTACTGTAACTTCATAATCTCCAGCGAGCAAGTTTGTAGCTGTGCGCGTTGTTTGAGCTGGTGTTGTACTCCACATATATGAGTATGGTGACGTACCTCCATTTGCTGTTACGGTAGCAGTACCCGTTGCTTCTCCAAAGCAAGACACATTGGTTATGCTTCCGTTAGCAAACGATGATGTCAACTGAGATGACTGTCCGTTGATAGTAACGGGCTTTGTAAGAGTACATCCGTGAGCATCAGTAATTGTCACCGTATAGTTACCAGCACCAAGATTTGATGCTGTTGCAGTAGTCTGCACTGGCGAAGTATTCCACGAATACTCGTAAGGTGTAGTACCGCCGTTCACTGTTACGGTTGCAGAACCTGTTGCCTCGCCATAGCAAGCCACGTGGGATACGTTAATCGATGCAAACGATGCGGTAAGTGCTGCAGATGGCTGAGCAATTGTTATAGCCGAAGTAGAAGTACATCCCTTAGCATCTGTTACCGTTACTGTATATCCGCCAGCAGCAAGGTTTATTGCCCTCTGCGTTGTCTGACGAGGAGTTGTGCTCCAAACAAATGTGTATCCAGGAGTTCCTCCAATTACCGAAACTGATGCATAACCAGTACGCTGTCCGTAGCAAGCTACATCAAGAACACCAGTATCAGGAATTTCGGTCTGCAACAACTGTGGCTGCGGTATTACAACTTCGAAATCAGAAGTACATCCATTGACATCGCTTATAGTGTAGTTGTAAGTACCAGCAGGTTCTACAATCTGACCTATGCCTTCATAAGGAGCAACACCACCCTGAGCTCCGATAGTTACTACCGAAGTCTGTCCGTTACACATTATTTCGCTAGCCGAAACAGTGTGTACAAGTGGTTGCGGAACAACTGCATGACCAATTATCTGCGAGGTGTTACCGCAAGCATCAGATACATAGATTGTAACATCGGTATTTTCAGTTATCATAGTTGCATTTCCTGCAACAGGGACCTGAGTTATAACAAGGTCACTTACAGGAGTACAGTTATCTGTCGACATTGCCCTTACAACCGCTGTGAAATCTGGAAGCGGGAACTGACAGTTCTGTCCCTGACCTACATTCAATGTAGGCTGAACACCAGAAATCAGAGGTGCAATAGTATCGTTAACAGTTATTGTCTGCGAACAAGTCTGCGTATTGCCTGCGACATCAGCAATCTGGTAAGTTCTTGTTATAACTTCTGGACAAGTATTTCCATCGGAAGTTTGCGACAACAGAGCAAAACTTGATTCGTCTATTCCATTAACATCGTATGCCGAACCGCCTGCTGCAGCAAACTGCGCGTAGGTTGCATATGCAGGTGGCACATCGTCGATACATGCGATATTGCCAATAGCACTTGGGCAGCTAATTGTAGGCGGTTCGTTATCGGTAACATTTACATTGAATTCACAATAATTTGTTACACCATAGACATCTGTAACTATCCACCTTACTGTTGTGATACCAATGTTGAAACGCTGTCCATTAAGTGTCTCGTTTGATCCATTGACAACAGTTGTAACTCCGCTAAGAGTATAAACCACAGATGCAACTCCTGTGTTGTCGTTTACTGTCACATTCCACGAATTGTCAGTATGCTGGTAGTATGTCTGACCAAGTGTTGTATTAACATTAATTGTACCAGAGTTGCTAGTTATACTTGCACAACTTATACCGTTTGGATTGTTAGGATCAAACGGATCGACGATATCGGTTGAGTCGCAACCAATGCATGGCGGCTCGTCATCGGTAACTAAAACATTGAACGAGCACTCCGAAATCAAGCCGGAATCATCGGTTACTATCCATGTAACGGTAGTAGTACCAATATTGAAACGCTGTCCGTTCAATGTTGTGTCAGATACGGTAATATCTTGTGTTACACCGCTGACTGTATATACTATTGAAGCAATGCCAACGTTGTCATTAGCCGTAATATTCCAGCTACGACCTACATGCTCGTAGTAGTTCTGGTGTTCGGTCGTTCCAACCTGAACGGTGCTATTATTAACGCTTGGAGCAATAGTTTCACAGCTTACACCCTGCGGATCGTCCGGATTAAATGGGTCGACTGGATCGAGCGGATCGCAGCCGATGCACGGAGGCTCGTTGTCTACTACGGTGATGACAAGCGGACAGGTGGACTCTATGCCGCTGACGTCTACGACGTGCCATGTTACGGTCGTCTCGCCTATCTCGAAGTGCTGGCCGTTCAACGTTGTGTCGGGTGGCGTAAGAGTCGAAACGCCCAATACGCTATAGGTTATCGACGAGATGCCGACGTTGTCGTTGGCGGTGATGTTCCACCCATAACCCTCGTGCAGGTAGTAGTCCAGGTTTTCGCTGGTGTTTACGGTGAAGCTGCCGCCGTTGCCGGTGATGGTGCCGCCCATGCTTGAAACTATGCTTGCGCAGCTGATACCCTGAGGACTGTTCGGGTCGTCAGGATCTACAGGTGTGAACGGATCGTTAGGATCGTCAGGATCGCAGCCGATGCACGGTGGCTCGTTGTCTACTACGGTGATGACAAGCGGACAGGTCGACTCTATGCCGCTGACGTCTACGACGTGCCATGTTACGGTCGTCTCGCCTATCTCGAAGTGCTGGCCGTTCAACGTTGTGTCGGGTGGCGTGAGCGTCGAAACGCCCAATACGCTATAGGTTATCGACGAGATGCCTACGTTGTCGTTCGCGGTAACGTTCCACGAGTAGCCAGTGTGCAGGTAGTAGTCGAGGTTTTCGCTGGTGTTCACGGTGAAGCTGCCGCCGTTGCCCGAGATGGTGCCGCCCATGCTAGCTACTATGCTTGCACAGCTGATGCCCTGTGGACTGTTCGGGTCGTCGGGATCTACAGGAGTGAACGGATCGTTTGGATCGTCCGGATCACAACCGATG
>JAEEGK010009085.1_pt1 | contig 23308 bp, 17 predicted proteins | sample 8958771 | NCBI WGS metagenome assembly JAEEGK01 (sample SAMN16246547, study PRJNA631951) | gut metagenome | biome: gut microbiome; feature: rumen; material: SC-attached | host: Bos | place: Iran: Karaj | collected 2018-10 | reverse complement strand
TACATGGTGCGAGTACTTCTGTTCTAAGAATTATGAAACCTGTTTTGAATAAAAAATAAACAAAACAGGATAATGGGGAAAATAATCAAAAAAAATACTGATCACTGTCGGTTACATTACCTGAAGAGTCACAATATCCTCTCCTTGTAATTCCGTTGTTATCAACTCCTGTCCATTCATGCGGTAGCATTCCGCCCGCTGAAAATCACATTCGTCCATTTGTAATATCAAGAAAGAACTCTCTGTTTAATTTCACTGAAGCAGGTGCCGAAGTCAGTGCCTGCTGGTTTACCATCGTTCAGACAGCCAGGGCCAATGGTCTTAATCTTGGCAGATACCTGAAGTGGCTATTATCAGTTCTACCTTCAATCAGACCGAAGAGTGTCCTCAGTAATCTGGAGAAACTTCTGCCATGGTCACCGGAGGTTCCGGTAGAATGCTTTGCCAAAGATATCGAAGACATCCGCCTACAGAACACAAAGTAAGCAACAGCCATTACTTTGCTGAAAAGCTTTATCCAATAATTATCACCCATCAAATTCATCTCCGCTCAAATTCGCTGACGGGCTAATGATAATGCAGTTCTGCAATCGCGTAAATAACACGGATTGCAGGTACGCTTACGAATGAGCGGTTTAGCGGACGAGGTTAATGGCAAACTGGGAGTGTAGGAATAAAAAAAGCCGGCAGTTTGGGGCTGTCGGCCTAGCTACAATTTTAAGAAGTATACTTCAGGAATTGGCAATGCCACTATCTCTTACAGAGTTTTTAAAGACTCAGAGAATCAGTTTAGACTCGTATATGATTATTAGTCATCACTACTTTTTGAGCCCCCAATATCCGCGAATAGAACACCACCACATCCAAAAATAAGAACTAATCCGGAAATGAGATATGCATTTTTTAATTGTTTAAGATCATCAACCCCGTAAAATAGAGCTCCTTTGATTCTTACATCGAACATTCTAATAAACATATCTGTTATATAGCAAGCTGGTTCAGATGTTGCTATTTCAAATCCTTCATTAGGATGATATCCCAATTGATATGCTATATACAGGCAATATCCACCAATAATCAATAGAACAAATTGAATAAATTTAAGCATTTTTCACCTATTGTAATTTTTAATTATTAGCTACAAGATCTGAAGCATGACGCATCATTCAAATAAAATATACAGGATGTACTGAAATCAATTTTTAAACGGAATGAAAACCACTTGTCAAGACATCCAAGTACAAACATCACTTGATTAATTTTTGTTATTAATATAATCTTGTATATTACATACTAATTGCTCTGTGTATTACTATAAGTCCTCGTATTTTTTAAATTCATTCAAAAGTTTTATACCCTCCTTTAAACCATCACAATCTCCATCTTTAATTCCCCTAAATCCATGATATAAAGGTACAACAATATTTACACCTTCAGCATTTGGGAATTTCGTTTTATCTTTTGCCCATTTTAAATACAAATCTTTCGTCACTTCTTGAATAATAGCACGTGACAGTTGAAAATATTTGAGTTCTCTTTCATCAGAAGATTCTCTCAATTTTGATTGAATGGTACACACCTTAAGAAAAACTTTATTTAATTCCAGCAATTTATCCACAGCATTTGAAGAATGATAAAACTCCTCCATACTCTCGTTTTTGATATGAGACGCAAAATCTCGAAACGCTGGCGAAATTCTATACAATACCATAATTGCCCCAGGAACGCCTAATTCTGCTGGTTTTGCATACCGTTCTTGCAGCTCACTATCAGATAATTTTCTTTTGTTTTGTATTTTATTAAGCCACATCACACTAAGTACACAACTTACCCCATGATTATACTGATCACATCCCTTTTTTGCATATTTAAAAGCTTTTTCAATATCTTCTTTTTGATCTGCTAAATACCACAATTTATCAAAACAATCATTGCCAGAATCACACTTAACTTCGGTTGACTCTATCGCAAAAGAAATAACAGGAAATAGAGCCAATGCTATTATTGACGGAATTTTCAACATTTTTATCTCCAAAAAGATTAACTATTAAATAGTCACAGAACAAAATTTTTTAATTCTTCATTCTCAATTCTTTAAAATAATTCCACACCTTATTAACCATACTAACCCCGGCACTACTCTTGGGAAAAATCTCACGTAATTCGGGATTTATTAATTCAAAAATCTCAAAAATTTTACTATTTTCCTTTAACTTCTGTTTGTTGTTTTCATCTATATAATCTACTAAAGTCTTTGACACGATATTAGGATCTTCTCCAGACAAAATAGCCCACATCTTCAGCATCACATCTACGGAGCAACTAAACAAATTGGGATTTAGGGAATATTCATTAACAAATCCGTTTTCCTCAAGGAAGTTTCTGAGCTCTGTCATCAAAGTAACATCACGAATCACAAACAAAATATCCTTGCCTCTAATTTCAAATGAGGTTTCATTCATTTGCTTCAGTAGTTCCTGCTTCCAGGTTGAATCATCATCCTGATGCAGATAATCCTTTAATTTCATATTCCTAACTCTAGCGGGGGTAATACCAAGCTGCTTTCCCACATTTAAATCAGAAACAGACGTATTTAAAGACTTGCAGTGCTTCAAATAATGATGAAAAACCACGAGTTCAATTTCGGTTTTCTGAACAGTTCCGAAATTCTTGTTTAAAAACAACGGCAGGATATCATCAGCCAGTGCTAATTTTTCCTTCTCTGTAAAACCGAAATTCTTACCTTCGTTATCAGCCATGATCACCCCCTTAACCCCTTAAAGTAGACAGTTGTGTTACACTTATTCTCTTCAGTTTACAATTGTTTTTTTTTTGACCATTTTTTGCCCCAATCCCGTATTATTTTTGTGAACCGGTTATAAAACAACCATCATTTTTAGATTGATGTCACACCATGCCTTGTCCCCTCCAAACCTCCCCTTCTCTCCAGGATAATTCCCCGCTTACATACACTCCCGCCCGCCAGCTTGCCGAATCCCTTATGAAACAGGGCTTTATAACCAAGACTGAGTTCAGAAAGATCGACGTTCTTCTTATTGCAGCCTTCGCCCCTCTTATCGGAAAACTTATCATCGTATCACTTGATAAGCCGGAGGATTAGAGCGAGTAATACGGGTATCAGATACGAGGTACGGTTATGAAAACAGTCAGGAAAATCAGCGTAGGGGCTAAGGCCCCTCCGAAGCGAAAACGGGTGGAGGCCTATGCCCGGGGCTCCATGGAATCGGATCGTCTAGTCCTTTCCCTTTCCGCCCAGATAAGCTATTACAGCGGGCTTATCCAGAAGAATCCGGAATGGGAGTTTGCCGGAGTTTACGCAGACGGATTCGTCTCCGGCACTAGTGCGGAACGCCGAGCCGAGTTTCAGCGGATGCTCGCCGACTGCGAAGCCGGGAGGATCGACCTTATCGTCACGAAGTCGGTGAGCCGGTTTGCGCGCAACACGGTGTACAGCCTCACCACCATCAGGCAGCTTAAGGAAAACGGCACGGAGGTGTACTTCGAGAAGGAAGCTTTGTACCCTTCATTATCAAAAAAAGTATGGTTGTTGATCACCTACATCAAAGTCATAGAAAGAATCAAATAAAATTGCTACTTGTTCATTTAAAGATTGCAATACGTCATCAGTATCAATCAAAAGACTATCAATTTTTATTCCTTTGTTTCCATGACAGTAAATATACTCATTCATAAGTTTAACGGTATACATTATATCTTTATCATTTCGACTGAATATTGATATACACGTTAGTGACTTTTAAAGTTCAGAAGATTTGTACGCTTCAACCTCAGCAATTATCTTAGGATCAAGCTCTGGAATATACTCATCGTTAATTAACCGATCAGCATAGGAATAACCAGCTTTTGGCAAGAGATCAATTGCAAGACTGTCTAGTATTCCAAGCTCGTCATACTTCTCAGTATCAAAATCAATCCTATAGTAAAAATAACCTAAGAATTTATACGGTTCGATGACAGGATAGTCCTGACCTCCATAACTCCAGAACAAATTTGCAAAATTGATAGCTGATTCAGGGGTTTTACATTCAGTAAAAAGGAAGTTTTTCCAACTCTCAAAAGTTTTATCCCAACCGAATTCAGTTATCTGCTGTTCAACTTTATCAAGGAGTAAATCATATTCTTGAGAAGTATCATCACCATATGTTCTATTAAATAACAAATATGTCTGTTTATCAATTTCATTAACCATCATTTTTTCTCCATTTAGATTTTTGATGAAACAAAATCTCGTTAGTTTTGTATAATTTGTCTAATATTTGCTTAACCAATTCCAATGATTGTATGTTTGGCCGGTAATGCCCACTATCATTATTAACTGCAAAAATTTTTCCTTGACGAAAATTAATCATTCCTGCGCAATGTTCCTTGTTTTCTTTTGCCACCAATAAGTGAACATTATTCACGAAACCGGCAACACAGTTCGTACCACTTTACGGATAATCTGTAATATTTATCAACCGTAGCTATATCATGGAATATTGACATAGTTGAACTACACCTTGCTATCGGTCTAATTATAGAATTTTATGATAAGTGTCACTTATCAAAAAACTTTCCTGTTTCTACTCTACTTTATGAAGGAACATCGAAAAAGTATTCTATCGCTCATATAAATCATGTTTGGAAACTGCTTTAAATAAATATCTATGCTAATGTAATGACAATGAGTATTGTCCAGTAAAACTACCTTCTTAAAGAGAATTAATAAGAATATTTAACACTTCAATTTTAAATTATTAGGCCTTCCGTTGACGATCTATAAGCAGTAAGGTGAGAAAGATATGTCTTCTAAAACATTACTAAACTCAACAAAAAATAGAACCATCATAAATAATAGTTCAAGCAGTGAAGTTGATAATCTCACCGGAACTGTTGTATTAGAAAAATACACTCTGCTAAATAGAATCAGTAATCCTTCCGGAGAAGCTGCCATATACATGGCAATTAACAACATTTCTCCTAATGCATCAGTTCAGAATTCACCGGTAGCAGTAAAGATATACAGAAGAAAGGATGCTGTTAAACCAGAAGTTTTAAACAAAATAGCCAAACTTAAATCACCTGGAATTGTTGAAATAATTGACCACGGTTTTTACAACGGTTATCCATGTATTGTGATGCCGTATTATATGAATGGCAGTCTGGCCGGAAAAACTTTGTCCTACGATGTTATTAAAGACATTGTTATACCAGAAGTAACAGAGGGACTTAAGTATCTTCATCAGAACGGTATTATTCATAAGGATATTAAACCAGCCAATCTTATGATATCCAACGATGGAACGCATATACACATTATTGATTTCGGTATAAGTTCAGCAAAGGATGACGGAGTATCAATTCTGATTACCAAAACCGGAATGTCTCCGGAATACTGTGCCCCTGAAACATTTAATAATGTGTGGGTGGAAGAATCTGATTTCTATTCTTTCGGCATTACGCTTTTTGAACTGTTTAAAGGTCATACACCTTATAACACATCATCCGACAAAGGAGAACTTGCAGCCAACGCTTCTATACAAAAGATACCGTTCTCTTTGGATTTTCCGGCAGACCTTATAAATTTAATCAAAGGTCTTACCTACAAAGATTTATCAAATCGTAATGACGCAAATAATCCTAATCGCAGATGGACCTGGAGAGAAATAGAAAAATGGCTCAAGGGAGAAAAAATTCCTGTTCCGGGAGAATCACTTTCCGGTAACGAAATTTCAAATTCTGTCAGCGGTACGGATGAATCATCAGCATTTATTTTTTCCAAACCATATGATTTTAGAAATAATCAGGGGAAAGTTGTAAAACTTAACAATCTGTCTGAATTTACAGAAGCTTTCGGTCTAAACTGGAATGACGGCAAAAAACACGTTGGCAGAGGTTTTGCGTCAAAATTTTTCATTCAGCAGGATATGCAAAACATCGCCAGTATCATTATGGACTGCGAAGATGCCGGGGTTACAGATATTGCATATGCAAAAATGCTTGTAGAACTAGGTGCATCTACTGAAAATTATGGCCTGTATTGGAACTCAAATAGAGTAGACGGAAATATGAAAGACCTGTCAGACAGGCTGACTGAAAAGCTGTACAACAAAAGAAATGATCTAAATGAAGAATTTGAAAATATTAAGCAATTGCTCTGCTTTTGGTATGAAATTTCCGGAAAAACAAAAGAATTAGATGTAATTAAAAAACTGCAAAAAATTGCTGAGACAAGTAATCAGGACATTCATTCACAGGTAATTGCACTATGTTCCTTTATAGACTCAAACATGGCTATAAAAATAGGAAGGGATATTTTTCAAAACATTGATGAATTAATAACCTTTACCCAAAAACAAAAAAACAATAATGAACAGCAATATTTTGAATGGGTACATAATAATCAAAACCACATAAAAAAATATACAGAATGTATAAATCTCAAAATAAAGAATTATTCAGAAATATTGTTAAAGGACTGGCTGGAGGAATTAAATAGACGCAAGGAGCAGGAACGTAAACAGCGAGAAGAACAAGAACGTAAACAGCGAGAAGAACAAGAACGTAAACAGCGAGAAGAACAAGAACGTAAACAGCGAGAAGAACAGGAACGTAAACAGCGAGAAGAACAAGAACGTAAACAGCGAGAAGAACAAGAACGTAAACGTCGAGAAGAACAAGAACGTAAACAGCGAGAAGAACAAGAACGCAGACAGCGAGAATTACAGGCAATAATAAAAAAAGGAATACGTAAAGGAATGATTATTCCTTTTGGTGCTTACCCTCAGGATAATGACAGTTTCAGAACCTCTATTGAATGGCTGGTACTTGATGTTAAAGGAAATGAAGCTCTCCTTATCAGCCGTTACGGACTTGACTGCAAACAATATCACAAATATGCATATGACGATATAACATGGGAAGATTGTGATCTCAGAAAATGGCTGAACAGTGATTTCTTAAAATCAGCATTTTCGAATGAAGAATCAGAAAGGATTTTGGTTTCAGAACTTAGAAATGACGACAATCCTGAATATTATGGCACAACTGGAGGAAATGACACCAAGGATCGCATATTCTGTCTCAGCATTGCTGAAGCTGAACAGTATTTTAGCAGTTATGAAGACAGACAATGTCGACCTACTGCTTATGCCAGAAAACAAGGAGCTTATGTTAGCAACGACTGTTGTTACTGGTGGCTTCGGTCGCCGGGCCACAATCAGGACTACGCCTCGGGCGTAAATGCGGACGGGTCGCTCCATCTTGGTGGCTACGGTGTCGATGGTGGCATCTACGATGATGTCGGTGGTGATGACATTGCTGTTCGGCCCGCTTTAAGGATAATCTTCGATGAGACGCTAGAACAACGAAAGCAGCGCGAGGAAGAGGAACGCAGACAGAGAGAAGAACAGGAACGTAAACAGCGAGAAGAACAGGAACGTAAACAGCGAGAAGAACAGGAACGCAGACAGAAGGAATTGCTGGCACAGGCACAGGCACACGAGGAATTTTCGGCAATAATAAAAAAAGGAATACGAAAAGGAATGATTATTCCTTTTGGAGCTTACCCTCAGGATAATGACAGTTTCAGAACACCTATTGAATGGCTTGTTCTGGATGTTAAAGTTAAAAAGACCAATTTTCTCAATCGTGTATTTGCTAAAAATAAACTTGAAGTTCTTCTTATCAGCCGTTATGCTCTTGACTGCAAACAATATCACCATGAAAGTAAAAATATAACATGGGAAGATTGTGATCTCAGAAAATGGCTGAACAGTGATTTCTTAAAATCAGCATTTTCGAATGAAGAATCAGAAAGGATTTTGGTTTCAGAACTTAGAAATGACGACAATCCTAAATATGGCACACGAGGAGGAAACGATACAAAGGATCGCATATTCTGTCTCAGCATTGCTGAAGCTGAACAGTATTTTAGCAGTGATAAAGACAGAAAATGTCGACCTACTACTTATGCCAGAGAACAAGGAGCTAATGTTGGAAGCGACTGTTGTGTCTGGTGGCTTCGGTCGCCGGGCAACGATCAGTCCGACGCCACGCTCGTAGGGATGGGTGGGGCGCTCCATCTTGATGGCGACGGTGTCAATTTTATTGACCTTGCTGTTCGGCCCGCTTTACGGATAATCTGCAATCTGTAATCTTCTAATCTGAAATCATCCGACCGCGGCTATGCCGCGGAATCTAAGCGTAGCGAAGCTACGCTGCTCTCCGACCGCGTTGCGGTCGGTAATAGCCATGAAAATACATGTACACTAGAATTTTTAATGATAAGAGCCCCTTATCATAAAAAAATAGCAGGCTAATTTGGTTATATGCCCCTTACTAACACACACAATGTGCACATTTTTAACTTTTTATATTTTTATAAAATTCATAACGATCAAATATAAAGCTTCTGAAATGATGATAATCCGTGTCTAAAGCGTTAATCAAAAAAAATAATTCTTTTTTTCTACAAACAACCAAATACTTCAATATTTAGTGTGACAGCAGTCACATATTTTTAATGATTATATATATGGATATGAATTACCACTTGAAATCACTTAACTGACTTAATATAATTAAATCATCGAATGGATATGAATTGACTAAATAAATTAACTCAATAACATTCCACGGTAAACAACTAATGTATCAATACATAAACTAAACAATAAGGAATATTTATGTCAAAAACAAGACACATGCAGCAGAGAATGAGCCAACGAGGCATTACCTCTGAAATTATTGAAATGCTTTTAAGATTTGGCGTAAGCGATGGTGACAAGATTATTCTTACCAGAAAAAATTGTCAGCTTTTAAGTAAGCTTTTTGCAGATTTAAAGAGAACAACTGACAAAATGGCCGAAAAAGGCGGCTACACAGTTGTTGCCAACGGTGATTCTCTCATTACAACTTACAGATTGGGCAGCTACTTGCCTTCTTTAGCAAAGTAACTTAAACATTAAGGAATTTTATGAAAACTACAGTACTTACAAAAGCAATGAGAACTTTACACTTCCGTTCCATGGATGTCTATTCAATCATTACCATTGCCTCATTGTGTGATTTTTTGAATAAGAAGAATCTTATTGCAGAGCGTTTTATCAGAAGCTTTAAGGAAGATATTGATTACTGTGTAGAAAACTTTTCTTCTTTCAGAAGTATTGACTATGTTGAATTACGCTTTGAAGATCTTTTTACTGAAGAATACGACAGTTTCTATAAAGAACTGAAAGCTCAGAGTTTTCAGTTAAAGGATACTGATGAACCGGATTTATCAGTGCTGGACCTTATGGAAAACAAAACTTTTTCAGGACATTTTTATTTCTTAAACGCGGAGAAGACTCTTTCATCAGCCATTGCTAAATGGCTTGTTAACGGCACCAGAAATAATACTGTATATTGTCCGTTCAACAACCTTATCAATGTAGAAAACGAGTTAACCTGCGACAATATGGTTACAACACCGTACTTCGTAATCTCTGAAGCTCGTGCACGAGCCATGTACTATGTCTGCAATGAATTAAAGATGCCAAAACAGGTAATAACTGCTCCAGACACAATGGGAACTTTAAATCAAAACTACGATCTGGGATTCAGTTTTCCTCCTTATGCTTGGAATTTCGGGAAAGGATCATATGGCGAAATCTATATTCTTAAGGATATGCTTGAAAATATTTCCGGCAGATTCTGCTTAATATTTTCAGTAGGTTTTTCATTCCAAAACGGCGGTCCGGAAAAGTTTAGAAAACAGATAATCGATGAAAAAAGATTAAAGGCAGTAGTTGAACTTCCTAGCGGGTATGTTCCGAACAGTAACATCAGCAGTATGGCATTGTTTTTCGACAAGGCTGATGATAATCAGAATTCAGTTATGTTCATATCTCTGGCGGACGATACCTGCAAAGATAAAGAAAACAGTAACCGAAATAAAACAGTCCTTAACGACTTCGCTATCAATGTAATGGTAAATGGGCTCAATGGACAAGAGTCAGAATTGTGCAGAAAAGTACCTTTTGAAGAAATTGAAAAAAACAAGTATTGCTTAACACCTGCAAGGTATGTACTCTCAGAGGAAGGAAGGAAAGCGCAACAGCAAATACTTAGAGGTAGCGTAAAATTAGGAGATATTGCCGAGTTTTACAGAGCTCAATTAACCCGTCCGGAAAATGAAGGAAATACCTTTTTTGAAGTAAGTGCTTCAGACATTAATCCTGTCGGTTTTGTAGAAAACCCCGGCAAGGAGATTCTTTTATCAAAGGATGTTTCTGAATTAAAGAATGCTCTCAGAAAAGACGACATTGTCTTTGCCATCAAGGGTTCTGTCGGGAAAGTTGGCCTTGTAACAGAAGAACATGATAACTGGTTAATCAACCAGTCCTTTGTCATCATCAGAATAAAGAACCCTGCATGGCCGGTAGAATTTGTATTCAGACAATTGAAATCAACGGCAATGAGGATGTATGTTCAGAGCAAAACTATTGGTTCAGTTATTCCTTCCCTGACAATGGCTGAATTAAAGAATCTTCCTTTAATCGCGCCAACTGATGAACTTATTGAAGAGCAGAAAAAAAAGCACGAACGTCAGGTAGAAATAGCATCCAAGATAGCCGTTCTACAAGAAGAACTCGGTGAACTGAATAATTTTTAGTTTCAATATATAAATATGGATTTAAAGAAGTAATTCTAGATCTCATAAAAAAAGAGGTTCTGAAACCTGAACTTAATATATAGCTAACATTAAGTTAAAATTAAATATAAACTCTGTTCGCCTTTTATTAAGACAGAGTTTATATTACTAATCTCAATTATTCATCCAGTATGCAAGACTAATTTTTAACAAATTTCAAATAGGTTGAACGATACATGATAACAGGCACAATAAAAAATAAGGTAGACAAAATTTGGACTGATATTTGGGCTGGTGGTATAACCAATCCGTTAACTGTAATTGAACAGTTAACATACCTTATATTTATTCGTTCTTTAGACGAGAAAGAATTAGAGAATGAAGATTTGGAAAGCATGTCCAATGAAAACATTCATAAAATTTTTCCACAAACACCTATTGGCCAATCAATGCGTTGGCACAAGTTCAAAGATTATGATCCTCGTACTATATTTGAAATAATGTCTCAGCGAATTTTTCCCGCCATAAAATTATTAAAAAATGGGAGTTTACCTGATTTCAACGAACAGGGTCAAATAATTGAAAGTTCTGACAATTCAACATCTGATAATCAAGAGGATACAGCTTTTAAAAAATATATGGAGGATGCTGTATTCCTTATACCAACTGCTCAGATTTTGCAAAAAATAATCACTGGTCTGAACGATTTGTATGAACACGATATATCTGATCTTGATATGCAAGGTGACTTATATGAATACATGTTAAGTAAACTCGCAACTGCAGGTCAAAACGGACAATTTCGAACCCCGAAACACATTCGTGAAATGATGGTAAAGCTTTTAGAACCTACTCCTGATGATTACATATGCGATCCTGCTTGTGGCACAGCCGGTTTTCTGGTCAGTGCAGCTGAGTATATCCGCAGTAAGTACGAAGACAGCATGACTGAATCTCAATGGAAACATTTTTCTAGTACAGCTTTTTCAGGTTTCGATACAGATCCTACAATGCTTCGTATTTCAGCAATGAACCTAATGTTACACTCAATAAATAGACCTGAGATTTCCTACCAAGATAGTGTATCAAAGAAAAATAATACTTTTGAAAAATATACAATGTGCCTCGCCAATCCTCCATTCAAAGGAACAGTTGATGAAGAAAGTATTAATGATAATTTAAAAGCAGTGACCAATACCAAAAAGACTGAATTACTATTTTTAGCTCTCTTCTTAAGAATTCTTAAAAAGGGAGGACAATGTGCATGTATCGTTCCTGATGGGGTTTTGTTTGGTTCATCTAAAGCCCATAAATCTATTAGAAAGGAGCTTGTCGAAAATCATCAGCTTAAAGCTGTTATATCCATGCCTTCAGGTGTATTTAAACCTTATGCGGGAGTTTCAACAGCTATTTTAGTATTTACAAAAACCGGAGCTGGTGGAACAGACAAAGTTTGGTTTTATGATATGAAGGCTGATGGATTCAGTCTTGACGACAAGCGTTCTGAAATCAATGAAAATGATATTCCGGACATTATTGAGAGATTTCATCATTTAGATAAAGAAGAAAACCGAGAACGAACAGAACAGAGTTTCTTTGTTTCAAAAGAGGATATTGTCGGCAATGATTACGATTTATCAATCAACAAGTATAAGAAAACTGAGTATGTAGCAGTTGAATACCCCCCTACTCAAGAAATTATTGCAAATATCAAAGAGCTCGAGGAACAAATAAGAGTTGAATTCAGTGAATTAGAACGAATGCTTAATTCTTAGCATCAGTTTGTGAGATTTTTTTATAAATTAAGATTTGTAGAGATGGGAAATGGATAGGTCAATAGATGAATGTTTTCTTTATATTCAGAATGGAGCAAATATAAAACAAGGCGAGGTAGATGGAGGGTATCCAATAACAAGAATCGAAACTACAGCTAATGATTGTTTCAATAGAGATCGAATGGGATATGCAGGTATAACCGATATCGCAAAGTATAAAAACTACGTACTAGAAGACGGTGATTTACTTATGTCCCATATTAATAGTCTTCAGTATTTAGGAAGGACTGTACTATACGAAAAACAAGTGAACGAAACAATAATCCATGGTATGAATCTACTGAGGTTAAAGGCTAATAGAGAAATTATTAATCCAGCCTATGCAAAATATTGTTTTTATAGTTTTGCTTTTAAACAGCAACTTGCAAATATCACTAAAAAATCAGTTAACCAGGCAAGTTTTGCAGTTAAAGATTTAAAAAGAATAAGAATTGATGTTCCAACAATTGATGAACAAAATAAAATAGTATCTATATTAGACACAATCAAAAAAATAATCGCCAATAGGCAAAAAGAATTAGCTATTTTTGATGACCTGATCAAAGCCCGATTTGTCGAGATGTTTGGTGACATTCATAATAATGAAAAAAAATGGAACATAGGTGTAATTAATGATATTGGGGTTTGTGTAGCAGGTGCAACTCCAAGTACAAAAGTTAGTGAATATTGGGATAACGGCACAATTCCTTGGATGAGTTCAGGAGAAGTAAACAAAGGCAGAATATTTCAAACTGACGCCAAAATATCACAAAGCGGATATGATAATGCAAGTACAAAACTTGTACCTCCTAAAACTGTTGTGATTGCGATGGCTGGTCAAGGAAAAACTAGAGGAATGGTTGCAATCACTGAAATAGAGTTGTGCACTAACCAGTCTATATGTTCCATTGTTAATAATAAAAAAATAGATCCTGAATATTTATTGTATTATTTAAAACTTCAGTACAAAGAATTGCGAAGTGCTTCGACAAATACAGATGGTAGAGGTGGTTTGAATCTTAAAATCATAGGAAATTATCCTATCATGATTCCACCAATTAATGTACAGAATAAATTTGGTGATCTGGCAAAACAAATCGACAAATCAAAAGTTGCAGTGCAGAAGGCTCTAGACGAAGCTCAGTTACTATTTGATAGTTTAATGCAAAAATATTTCGGGTAGTTTTCGCTTAATTCTTTTGGCTGAAGGAGGCTGGTATCAGGCAATAGAGGTACCAGCATGGAAGAAAAAATAGTTGCTATATTGAATGAGATGTCGGAACACTTATCCGTATCTCAAATGAAAAAACTGCAAGAAGTAATTCTTAGGGTTTTCTCAGAAAATGATCTAACAAAGAAACAGATTGATAATTCTGAGTTCCTTAAGCTGTTTTTGGAGGCTAAAAAGATTGAAGGTTGTTCTGAGCGAACCATTCAGTACTACCGCGTAACGATTGAAAAAATGTTGCAAAAAGTAACCATACCTGCAAGAAAAATAACGACTGAAGATATGCGCGATTATCTTGCAGGATACCAGCAAATAAATAACTGTAGCAAAGTAACAGTTGATAATGTTAGACGAAATATATCAAGCTTCTTCTTTTGGCTTGAAGAAGAAAACTACATTTTAAAGAGTCCTATGAGGAGGATTCACAAAATTAAAACCAATAAGCAGGTTAAAGAGACCATATCTGATGAGGATATAGAGAAGTTAAGGGATGCCTGTAGATGCCATAGAGATTTGGCAATTGTTGATTTGTTATATTCAACAGGAATGCGTGTTGGTGAGTTAGTTAGTTTAAATAGAAGTGATGTTAATTTTGAACTACGTGAATGCGTTGTTTTAGGTAAAGGAGGCAAGGAAAGGAAGGTTTATTTTGATGCAAAAGCCAAACTTCATTTACAAGAGTACCTTAATGGGAGAGTTGATAATAATTCCGCCCTTTTTGTGACACTTAATAGACCATTTGAGCGGTTAAAAATAAGTGGTGTTGAGATTCGCGTCAGAAATCTAGGAAAATGCGTGGGGCTATTGAAGATTCATCCTCATAAGTTCCGTCGGTCAATGGCAACGAGAGCGATAGATAAAGGAATGCCTATAGAGCAAGTCCAAAAAATTTTGGGGCATTCGCAGATTGATACAACAATGCAATATGCCATTGTTAATCAAGGAAACGTAAAAATATCTCACCAGAAATACATCTCTTAATGCAAATTAAGATTTGTAGGGATGATGATGGAATATTCATTTGAAGACGTTCTAACAATACGGAATGGTAGAAATCAAAAAGCCGTTGAAAATCCAAATGGTAAATACCCTATTTATGGTAGTGGTGGAATTATGGGGTATGCAGATGATTTCATATGTAGTGGAGATACCGTTATTATAGGAAGAAAGGGAAATATAAACAATCCTATATATGTTTCAGAACCGTTTTGGAATGTTGATACAGCATTTGGTTTGGAATCTAAGAATGATTTGTTAAATCCAAGATATTTATTTTATTTTTGTAAAAGATTTGATTTTGAAAAATTAAATAAAACAGTAACTATTCCTAGTTTAACTAAATCAGATCTTTTAAAGATTAGGTTGAATGTTCCTGAACTTAGCATTCAAGAAGAAATTGTTTCTAAACTTGTAAAGTTAGAGAAAATTGTACAACTTAGGCTTAATGAGCTACAGAAGTTAGATGAATTAGTTAAAGCCCGATTTGTCGAGATGTTTGATGGAGTTAAGGATGACTGTGATGTCGGATATTATATCAAAAAGCTTATAGCAGGAAAAAGTCTGGCCGGTGAGATGGAATGCGAAAACAAAGTTTTGAAAACTGGTGCTGTCTCTTTAGATTTTTTCGATGTAACGCAGGTTAAGAATCTTCCTGTAGACTATATTCCCCAAGAGGAACATTTGGTAAATGATGGTGACATCCTTATCAGTAGAATGAATACTGTAGAGTTAACTGGAGCAGCGGCATACGTTTGGAATGTTCCAGAAAAGGTGTATTTACCAGATAGATTATGGAAAGCTGAATTATTTAAAGGATGTAATCCTATATTTGTGTGGCAGATGCTTATTCAGCCATCTACTAAAGAGCAGATCCGAAGAAAATGTTCTGGTACAAGTGGTAGTATGAAGAATATCTCAAAATCGGGGATGTTGGGTATAAGGGTTAAAAAAGTACCGGTAAAAGATCAGGATAATTTTGCAGATTTCGTAAAACAAGTCGACAAATCAAAATTTGCATGTAGTTATATGGCATAATTAAGATAAAACTAGATTAGTAGGAGGATGCTATGTCAAACTTTGAATTTCTAAATGATAAAAGTGAATATACATTATTTGCTTCTGCAGCAATTGAGGCTGAAAAAGTTTACGCATATGCACCTGCAATGTGTGCTATTGGGTGCCGAAAAGCCATAGAATTAGCAGTTAAATGGGTATATTCAGCAGATACATCTATTCAAATGCCATACAAAGATAATTTACAGTCTTTGATTCATGAACCTAGTTTTAGATACTCTGTTCCTCGTGATACCTGGGTAAAATTACTTTATATTATTAAACTGGGAAATTTAGCTGTTCACACAGAACGCAATGTCGAAAAAAGTGATGCATTAAATTCATTAAAAGGACTCTTCGAGTTTATCGGATGGATAGATTATTGTTACGGCCATTGCTATAAACAACGTAAATTCGTTGAGTCTGTAATCCCCACAGAACAAGTTGTTGTTGACATCAAAAAAGTAAAAGAACAGGAAAGCCTGTTCGAAGAAAAAGAAGCTGAAATAGAATCTTTACGACAGAAAATAAAACAGATGGCTGCCGAATATACAGCTTTGAAAGAACAACATCAACAGGAGCGTCATTTTGAATCAGAAGATATTTCAGAATTTGAAACAAGAAAAGCTTACATTGATGTCGATCTGAAACAGATGGGATGGAGGTTTAAATATGATGTTCATGAAGAATTTCCAGTAGATGGTATGGCTGGTGTGCCTGGCCAAAAAGGATTTTGTGACTATGTCCTTTTCGGAAAAGACGGGAAACCTTTAGCTGTTGTGGAAGCCAAACGCTCCAGTAAAGATCCTAATATTGGTCGTAAACAAGCTCAACTTTATGCTGATTGTCTTGAACGAAAATTTGGTCGTCGGCCAATGATATTCACTACTAACGGATTTGAAACTTATTTTTGGGACGATCTTGTAGCTCCACAACGAGAGGTCAGCGGTATATTCAGTAAAGATGATTTACAAAAATTAATGAATCGTCGTTCAGAAAAAATCGAGCTTTCATCAATTCAAATAAATGATGCCATCACTGATCGTTACTACCAAAAAGAAGCCATTCGTGCAGTGTGTGAGAGCATTGAACAGGGAACTCGTAAACATCTTCTTGTAATGGCAACAGGAACAGGCAAGACAAGAACAGCTTCAAGCCTAACCGACGTTCTCAGCAGAGGAAAATACATAACGAATGTTTTATTTTTAGCTGACCGTACCGCCCTAGTAAAGCAGGCAAAAGACGATTTTAAAGATTATCTTCCTGACATGTCATTGTGTAATCTTTGTTCAAATAAAGATGAACGAAATGCTCGTATTGTATTTTCAACCTACCCTACAATACTAAATGCTATTGATTACACTAAAAATGAGGAAGGTATTCCCTTATTTACACCTGCACACTTTGATTTGATCATTATAGATGAAAGCCACAGAAGTATTTTTAAGAAATATAGGACGATATTTGAATATTTTGATGCCATCATGGTTGGTCTCACAGCCACGCCAAAAACCGATGTAGATCGTAATACCTATGACTTTTTTGAAATGGAACATGGCGTTCCTACTTATGCGTACGACTATGAAACCGCCGTGTATCAGGATCACGTCTTAGTCCCTTACTATAATTATGAGGTAAAAACCAAATTCCTTGATGAAGGAATTACTTATGACGACCTCTCTGATCATGACAAGGAAAGATATGAAGATGATTTTGCTGAGGATGATGGTTCTCTTCCATCTTTCATACCTTCTGCAGCATTAAACACCTTTATTTTTAACGAACATACTGTTGATATGGTTATTCAGGATTTGATGGAGAGAGGCATCAAAATCTCTGGCGGAGACCGTCTTGGAAAATCAATAATTTTTGCCCAAAATAAACGTCATGCAGAATTTATTTTAGAAAGATTTAATAAGCTGTATCCTAAATATAGAGGTGTATTTGCACAAAGAGTAATATGTGACGATTCGTATGCACAAACCATTATTGATGCCTTTAAGAAAGCGGATACAGCTCCTTTTATAGCTGTATCAGTCGATATGATGGATACCGGTATTGATGTACCTGAATGTGTCAATTTAGTATTTTTCAAAAAAGTTCGTTCAAAAGCAAAATTCTGGCAAATGATTGGCAGAGGAACCAGATTATGCAAAGACCTTGAATGTATTGACCAGATCGATGGTGAGTATCCTGATAAGAAGCGTTTTATAATTTTTGATTATTGTGGAAATTTTGAATATTTTCGTGCACATAAAGAAGGCTTTGAATCAAGAGAAACAAAAACATTAAGTGAAAGCATTTTTAGTAAACAAATTAAATTGATATCTTTATTGCAGGAAAGTGACTACGCAAACGAATCTTTCCAGGAATGGAGACAAAATTTAATAAAAACATGTAATTATCAGGTACAAGATCTCAATCCAGAATTGGTTTCAGTAAAACTTAAATTACGATACGTTGAGAAATATAAAAAACTGAAATCATTTGACTCTCTGAGCGAAGAAGACAAAGGCGAACTGTTAAAACATATTGCTCCTCTTGTACATCTTAACGATGAAGATGAATTGGCCAAACGTTTCGATAATTTTATGTATGGTTTGGTACTTGCATCAATGGAACAGATGCCTTCATTTAAGGCTGCTAAAAAAGAACTTTGTGACATAGCGACATTATTGGAACAGAAAATCAGTATCCCTCAGGTAAGAGAAAAAATATCCCTTATCAAAGAAATCCATTCCGATGAATTCTGGACAGATAATGACATTATGTCTTATGAAGAAGTACGACAAGAACTTAGAGATTTAATAAAATTCTTAGACAGAAAATCTGGAAACAAATCTATAATGACTCGTCTTACAGACAGTATCACTTACAAAGATGAAGGTAAAGGTCTTGACCCAGCCTATGACTTTGAAAACTATAAAGATAAGGTTAACCGTTACATAGGCGAACATGGAGATACATTAGCTATCTATAAACTTACAAATAATATAAAACTTACGCAGGGTGATTATGTTGAGTTGGAACGTATTCTTACTAACGAATTAGGTAGCATTGATGATTATAAAAGAGAGTTTGGTGATACTCCTTTTGGTCTTCTTGTTCGTAGAATTGCAAAAATGAGCCATGAAGCTGCAATGAAGGCTTTTTCTAAATTTATCGATGATCAATCTTTAAACCAAAAACAAATTGCCTTTGTTCGAAAAATAATAAACCATATCGAATTGAATGGCTACATGGATAGTGTCGCAGAATTGCAAAAACCTCCATTCGACAAACCTATAAGTTTTATAAAATTATTCGACTCAAAAACAAGAATGGCCATTGTTACAGCAATAAATGAAGTAAAAAACAATGCGATAGACATAGCCGCATAAAATCAAATCAATAATAGCTCTCTAGATGCGGCTTGTATATCAGCGGTGGTTTCAGAAGCTACTGAATGATCTGACGTTTCCCCTCAGTCATTTGGATTCTGTAGACGGTCTTTTTTCTTTAACCATAATGCAAAACTCCTGGTTATATTAAGTTATATATCTCAGGAGTTTTTCTAACACTTTTGGCTATATGTAATTTACAAAGTTAGGTCCACACACCACGGAATCGTGTTAACTATCTTTTTTATCCTTTTTATCTTTCAAGCAAAATAGTACTTTCTTGTTTATAATCAAATCATTGATAGTTGTATCAGAAGAAGGACTTTCATCAAGCACTTTCACTAAATTCACATAGGCAGATGCCATTGAATCCTTGTCGTAACAACAAATAACTGCTTTGTTTAGCTTAGGACTACTCAGTATGCTACGAAATACATCTCCGTCAGCAGGTGAACACGAATGACCAAAAATAACTATGTTAAAATCTTCTTTATTAAAGATTTGATCATAATGATACATTTTGATGTTTTTCAGAAATCTTTGTTTATCCTTCTCAAATATAAGGCACTTTGGACTAACATCAATATTTTTATTATCTCTCGTATACCCAAATACGATTTTTGATTCTTCCCTTTTAGAATCAAAATCTCCTAAAACTTTACCATTGATATAGTAAATACGGTCATTTTCACTCAATTCGTGAAATAATTTGGCAAATGTATCGGTATAGTTGTAACTAAATATGGCATCTATTTTAGAAAGATCTAACAGGCTAACATCTTCACCTGTATTTCTTTTCTGAAATGATTCTTTGTATGGCTTAGTTATATCATTTACATTATATTTTTCTGGGATGTCTGTATTAATTAGTGAAATATATTTTTCAAACATTAAACAGAAATCATCAAGACCCAAGCTGTAATAATTGGCTAAATCGTGTGTATGATATAGATATGAATTTTCTTTATTATGTGCAGTGACACGAAATTTTGATTCTAAATATTTATTTCCTGTAACAAGTAATTCTATAAAACTTTCAAGATCCATCCAGTTATGATAACAAGATTTTTGTATAGTCCTATGCAAAATTTGAATGAAACGAGGAAATAAAGAATAATGTTCTAGCTCTAAACCTAGATCTATATTATTAACTTTTTTATGATTAACCAGTATAAATTCTTTAAATCTGCTATCAACATCAGGTATTCTACTGAAACGAAAAGCTTGAGGAACATTTCCCAGCAAAGGAGGAATAATCTCATTGATTATTTTTCCTAGAAAATCAGCAAAAAAATATGATTTTAAGCTGTCTTTGAATTTATCAATATCAAAATTAGATGATGTATACCATTTCAATGCTGTTTCTGTTATTTTTTTATAATATTCATATGTGTCATCATCGCTTCTTGCTTTAAGACTTTCTAAGCCACAAAGCAATTCTTCTGCTTGTTCGGTTACAGTCTTTTTTTTATTTTTAACTTCATTAAAATTATACTTAGCTATATTTATATCTGGATTGTTACTAGACATATCATATACATCTAATGCAAGTATTAAACCTATGACCATAAAAAAGTCATTGTATTTAGTTTTTAATCCTAAAGCTATGTCAAAACCATTACCAGCTAACAAATAAGTAGGTATTTTATTGTTTTTTGTGTTCATACTTTTTATGATATTTTCGTCTTCTAATATAAGGGCTATGTGTATATATCTTATAGCATAAAAAAGATAAAATTAGTATCTAAAATTTCTAGAAATTTGTATTTTCTTTTCGAAAAAATTTAGAAGGATCAAAACACGAAAAAGCCTTATTTGTCAAGGGTTAGAGCCCTGCTTTTCATGATCATGCAAAACACCCCGGTCATGATCATGATTTTTACCCTCTCCTCAAAGTGTCTCTGCCCCTTGATTTACAACGGCTGAAGGCATGTCAGAAATGAGGCAAAAATTTTCATGATAAATGTCATTTATCATGAAAGTAAAACTGTCATCAGGATGTTCTGCCACATAGTCTGCTACCTGCTTAATCTCCCCCTGATTAACTGCATTAAAAACAATATATTTGCCGGTCATAAGAGTCTGTTTAAGAGGATTGATCATCATTCCCCGGTGTAACAGAATTTTGCCGTAAGCATCCTTTACGTCTTCATTTATGGTAATTGTAGGGTCCAGATATCTTGTTTTCCTATAGATAGCCATCGGGAGACTCACAGTATTCCGGTCTCTGAAGAAGTTGTTTCTGGCTCTTTCAGCAGCCTTATTCCAATCATAGGCCATAGCCCGTTTTTTCATTTCTTCCGCCATGTCCGGTTCGGATATCTGCAGAACTTCTCCAAGTTTACCTAAATTACCATATCTGTCTTTTTTGGCTTCCTCACGGAGATAGATATGGTTGGATATACCGGATATACGGCTAAAATAACAGACCTCACTGCTATCCGCCTCGTCCGCATACGGCATACAGGTGGAATTACGGTTTTGTTGATCAGGATCGGCTATGATAATCTGCGGTACGTCAGTTACGTTGTACTGTCTTAACAATAAAGGATTAATCTGAATATTCGGCGGAAAGAATGTTTTTGCTTCGCTTTCTGTATCTTTTTCTGGTTTATACAGCCGATGCTGACGTTCGGAGAAAGATGCAAGGCTCTCCCCCGGAAGAATCCCGCGAAATATAATAAATACATTTGATTCTCCGGCAACGCTCGAATAAAGAGATTTTAAGGCAGTGTCCCCCATTGACTGAGATGCAAATATGTATATCGGATAATGTGAAGGATCATCTACTGAGACGTTTTCTGTATTATCAGCGGCTGATTTTTCCATCTCAGTTAATGAAGTAAGCATTTTCTCATAGGTTTCCGGATCCATAGTTTCTCTGAGTTCATACAAAGTCTTCTTTGTTTGAATAAGTAGAGACTGCTCATCTGCATTTTTTTCAGAGGAGGATGTTACTTCCTGTTTGGCCAGATCGGTCATCCGGATGCTATCAGCTTTAATCTCGGAAATAGTCTTCATATCTTCTGCAGATATATTCTGATTACGGGCCTCTTCGATCAACTCATCAGTTTTTTCATCTGCTCCGTAGCCTGAATTACCTGCCGACAGCAAAGAAACCGTAAGCACGGCCAATAATGTCTTCTTCATCAACGTAGCCCCAGTATCTGGAATCATAGGAATGTTCAGTATCGCCTAACATGTAGAATTTATGATGAGGAATGATTTCCTTGAATATGAATTTTCTAGGAACCTTTATCCCGTGTCTTTCAAAAATAGGGAAACCTGATGCAACAATTTTTCCGTTTATCATGATTTCGAGTTTTTCGTTAATTTCCACGGTATCTCCTGGAATCCCCCTCAGATACTTAACGAAAATAGTGCCTTTTTTGTAGAGAGCCCCTTCCTGACTTCTGAAGGTATAGAGTTCATCACGCTGCCATTCATGTGTTGTATAGTCAGTGATTTTCTTTGTGACAAACATGTAGTACATGTCTTTAATACAAGACAGCTGTCTTTCATTTTCGGCGCCGATGTGCCCCCAGAAACTAATGTTTATATGTTTTTCCAACAGATCAAATGTAGTTACCCCAACCCAAATACTAATAGCTGCGTACAGCGACCATTTAATGCAACTTCGCAGTATTACTCGCTTAGAACCGGTTTTAACTGTAACGTTTTTCATGGTACCACCTGAACAGTTGTCACTAATCGCCTAGATGGTAACTGATTTTTTTTAAGTAATTTTCTAACAGACGTATGGTAAACGTGAAAATGTTTGAATATTTTGGCTCTTGGTATAATTGCCAAGATTCAAAGTAAGGATCAGTTCTGTCTTGACATGTTCTCGAATGTATTTTTATGTCAGATTGACAGTATAAATTTTATATCTTGTTTCTGTTATACTCAGATTATATGGGCTTTCAAGATAAAAACCTCTCAAACATTTTGAATGAGATGATTTAATTTGAGTAAGGATGAAAGTAGAGGAAATTTATAGAACTTTTTGACTTGTAGTTCTTTCTAAAACAGACACAAAACTGCATGCAACCGTTCAAAACCGGTCAGGAACCGTTCAAAATTCGTGTATGCATTGATATATAAGGCTTTTAGACTTCCAATTATTCCTAAAACAGACACAAAATTGCATGCAACCGTTCAAAACCATTCAAGAACCGTT
>JAEEGK010009082.1_pt1 | contig 23313 bp, 18 predicted proteins | sample 8958771 | NCBI WGS metagenome assembly JAEEGK01 (sample SAMN16246547, study PRJNA631951) | gut metagenome | biome: gut microbiome; feature: rumen; material: SC-attached | host: Bos | place: Iran: Karaj | collected 2018-10 | reverse complement strand
AAAAAATAAAAAAACTTAACTTTAAAAATTTTACAATAAACCATTTCTAAAATTTATATAGAAATAAAATAAATTAAAAAAAAAAAAAAATTCAAAATAATAAAAAATGAATTCATATAATATGCATCATCAAGACCCAACCTTATTTAAAAAATTAGAACAAATGAAAGAACAAAATTTCAAATCTCAAGCAAGAGAAGCAACATATAATTGGAGAAATCATGTTCCAGTATATGGTTGGGTTCAAATAAATTATCCAACAGGAATTCAAAGACCATTAAGAGAAAAATATAAAGAAGAGGAGTTACAAAGACAAGCTGAAAAAGAAGAAAAAGAACAAAAAGAAAAAGAAGAAGAAGAAAAAAAATTAGAAGAAACTGAAACTAATAAAATTAACCCAAATCAAATTCCTTTTAAAAGAAATAAAGCAAGAGTAAATCCTGAAAATGTAAATGAAGCAGTATTAAAAGATATAGAAAATTTAGTTCCTGTTGATTATTCAGAAAATTTTTTACAAAATTATCCAAAAAATGATTTTGGTTTTTTAAAAAAGCAATTTAGAAATTATGAAATGGGAAAAAGAAAATTTGACATTGATGATAAAGTACCATATTCATATAATAAATTAATATCAGAAGGAGAAAATAGATTTTTATATCAATTAGGAATTAAAAATGCTTCTACTTATTTATCTACAATGGATTATGATAAAAAATGTAAATTTATTGATATGAATTTATTAATTGATGAAAAATATTGTACAATGTTTCCTAAAAGTGCTATGTTAGGACCTAAACCTGATAAAAACTTTGAAAATCATGTTAAAAAAATTGGAGATATTTCCTTTGAAGAAGATAAAACTGAAATTGAAACTGTTAAAAATTTAAGTAGATTACCACCTGAGAATATTACTGAAGAATGGGTTAAAGATAATTTAAATCAAAATGTTACTAAAATTAATTTTGAAAATTGTTATTGGTTATCTAAAGATTTAATATCTAAATTAGGAAGATTAGACCCAAATCTTAAAAAAGTTTCTTTAAGAAATTTAGATTTGTCTAATTATATGATTGAAAATATTTTACAATATGCAAAAGATATTGAAGAATTAGATATTAGTAATTGTACTGGATTAACTAAAGGTTTATTAGAAATTATTGCTGAAAAAGGAAAAAATTTAACTCATTTAAATATTTTTAATTTACCTGATGCTGTTGATGATTATGGTTTAAATCAAATTGGACAAAAATTAATAAAATTAAAAAGTCTTAATTTAGGAAAAAATTTTAAAGTTACTGATAAAGGAATTGATGGTTTATTATGTCATAGAGAAAGTGAAAAAATAAATAAAGAAGATGAAGAATATCCACCTTTACTTAAAATTGAAAAAATTGAAGTTACTAATATGCCAAATTTAACTAATGAAGCAATTAAAATTATTTTAAAAAATACAAAAAATACTTTAACAGATTTAACTTTAAATTTTTTACCAAAAATTACTGGTGAGGGATTAGAATTTTTAAAAGAATGTAAAAATTTAAAAAATTGTGAAATAATGGGATTAAATCCAAAAGCAAATATAGGAGAATTAATACAAGGATTAACAAATTTATTCACATTAAATTTAAGTGGATGTACATTAATAAATGATGCAAATGTTACAGGAATATTAAATACAAATCCAAATTTAAGAATATTAAGATTAAGTAATTGTACAGAATTAACAAATAATGTAATTGATTCAATGTTAGAAAAACCAAATAATTTATTATTAATGGAATTAAATAGAACACCAAAAATTTCTGATGCTAAAATTAATGAATTAGTAAATAGTAAAAAACCAAATATGAGAATAATAAGAGCATCAAATGTTGTTTGGTCTAAAAAAAATTTAGGTATGACTGTTCCTTATCCTAGTGATAATTATGTTAAACCTAATATTAAAGGAGTTAAAAAAGCAGCTCCTAAGAAAAATGATGACAAAAGTCCTGAAGTTCAATTAATGAAATTAAGAGAAGAAATGAAACCTAAAATGATTTTTGAATTCTTTAAACCTGCTGAAAAAGTTAAAAAGAAAGGAGGAAAGAAAAAATAATTTTTGAATAATTTATGTTATTATATTTTTTGCAAATTTAAAATATAATTTTTTTTTAATTTTAAATAATAATTTAAATAAAACTTAATTGAAAGTTAATTTTAATTTTTTTTTCAAAAAATAAATATATTATATAATTAATTAAATAAAAATAACTTAAATGGCTCAAAGTGAACTTGATAAACTTTTAAAAGCTTTCGAAGAAAAAAATACATCAATGGAATTTTATATTTTAGTATCTTCAGAAGGAATACCATTTAAGTCTAATATTGAAGACAATGCTTTGGTTGTTAAAATAACAGGTCTTTTATTTGATTTAATTTTATATTCAAAAAGAACTTTAGATGATTTAAAGAAAGTAAATGAACCAGGAGTAAATAAAAATTTAACAATTAGAATGAGACTTAAAAGTGGTGAAGAATTAATAATTGTTCAACAAAATGAATTTTATTTAATTACAAAACAAATATGTAAAATTACTGATGTTCCAACTGAACCAGAAAAAAAAGCAGATGCTTAAATATTATGATTATATTTTTTAAAAATATTTTTTGAATTAAATTTTTTTAAAATTTAAATTCTAAATTTTAAACTTACTTTTTTTAATAAAATAAATAAATTTATTTTTTTTTAATAAATATTTTCTGGATATATATTTTTAGATTGATTATTTCATACAGAAAATCATTCTGAATAATTATCATTTTGTGAAAGATTTGCTTCTTTTAGCATACTTTCAAGTAATTCAATTTTATTTTTTAATCCATATAAAGGATTTCTTTTATTTAAAATAAATTTATTTTTTAATTTATTTCCCCCTCCTTTTACTAAAGATATTTTTTTTAGAGGACTATTATTTTTTTTAAACATATTATAACTACTTATTGATTTTTTTTCTTCATTTAATTTACTTATTAATATATTATCTTGACTATTTTGTGAATTATTATTTAAAAATTTTGAAGAAAATTGAGTGAAAGATTTAAATTGGAAATCATCTTTTAATTTAAGGTTATTTTGAGGAGAAAGAGGTTGATAAAATATTTTTGATATTGTTTTATTATTTTTAATTCTATCAATTGAATTTGAATTTTCTTTTGTTTGTTCAGTAAAATTCTTTTTTTCTTGAAATTTTATTTTATCAAAATTATTTTTATTATCATTATTATTATTATAATATATAATTTTAGGTTGTTCTTTTTCTAACTCAATATGACAACTTAATTGTTTTATTATTGATTTTAAATCATTTATTTTTTTATTTAATAATTGATTTTCTGATATTACTTTATTTATAATAATTTGCATTAATTGAATATCAATTTCATCTTTTTTTAAATTTATATTTATTCCTAATTGTAATAAAATATCTTTTTTACTATTGATAAAAGTATTAAAATCTTTTATTTCTTTTTTATCTTTTTTTAATATTCCTTTATTTTTTTCAGTATTTGTTAAAGTATTTTTTTCATTTAAATATTGAATATTTTGTTCTTTTATTTGTTCAAATTTATCAATTTTTAGATTAAACTTTTCTAAGTCATTTTTTATATTTTTAATTTGTTCATTTACTTTTTTGAATTCATTTTCAAGAAATTTATTTTCTTTTTTAAGATAAAAATTTTCATATTGAAGATTAGAATTATCTAGTTGATATTTTGATATTAAATCATACAATGTAATTTCTTTTTCATTATCATTATTTGAGTTTTCTTCATTAATTCTTTTTGTATAATCCATTAAAGGAAATTGTAATTTTATTTTAGAAATGTTTTTATCTAAATCTTCTAAAAGATTTTCAAAATTATCTTCTTTTGAATTTATAGATAACATTTTTAATTTATTTTTTAATTTTAAAAATAATGTGTATAAAAAAAATATTTGAAAAAAATTAAATATAAATAAAAAAAGTTTATACAATATAAAAAAAATGAAAGATTCAAAATCCAATATCGAAATTCAAATAAAAACTATGTTAAACCAAGTATTAGATGATTCTAAAGAAGAATGTGATGAAAATTTTAAATTTAGTGATGAGGAAGAAACTGAAGATGATAATTTATCATATAACATTTTTAATCAAACAACAGTAAATGGTAATATTGATTTTAATTTAGGATTATTAAAAAATGATAATTGTTTAAATAAAAATGATTTTGTAAATTATGAAAATAATCATTTTATAAGGAAATACCTAAAAAAAAGTTTAACTATAAATAATGATAACTCTAATTTTGTTACACCTATAAATAATAGAAATTATTTTCAAACTCAAATTATACATAAACCTTTTTATTTAAATAATCAATTTTTGCCAAATAATACTCAATTTATCTTTCCTAATTATGTAAATCAACAAATTGAAAATCCAAATAATATCAATTTTCAAAATGAGATGATAAATAATTCAACTATAAATTATAATTTAAGAACAGATAAAAAGAAAAAAACATATGAAATGAAACCAAATAAATTATTAAATACTCAAACTCAAAATAATAAAAAATTTGGTTCTATGATATTACCAAAAGATATGAATGTGAAAATAGAAATGATATTATTTGAAATAAAAAAATTAATATTAAAAGCAAATAAAATAGATTATTTAATCTATAGTAAATTACAAGGAAATTTTATAAATATAATAAAGAGTCATAAAGGAAGCAGAATATTTCAAAATTATTTAAAAAATACTCACAGTGATATTTTACATCAAATTTTAATGGAAATTTTACCTTATTTAAAAGACTTACTAATTGATCCATATGCAAATTATTTTTGTAGAAAATTTTTTACATATTTAAATCAAAAAGATAGAAATGAATATTTAAATTCAATTAAAGATTCTTTAGTTGAATTAAGTTGTAATGTTATAGGAACATATCCTATTCAAGGAATTATTGAATTTATTGGAAGTAAAACTGAAAAACAATTAGTGATTAATTCTCTTAAAAATTATATTTACAAATTATCATTTGATCCTTATGGTTCTCATGTTATTGAAAAAATAATTTCTTATTTTGAAGAAGATTTAAGTTATTTTATTTATGATTTTATTATAAATAATTTTATAAATTTAGCATGTAATTCAAATGGTATTTGCTTGGTTAAAAAAATGATTACTCTTATTCATAAACAAAAAATTCATGAACAAATTAAAAAAATTATACATGAAAATTCATTTAATTTAATCAAACATCCTTATGGAAATTATGTTTTTCAAGTTTTAATTAATAATTGGAATGAAAAAGAAGTTTTTGAAATGTTTATTTTATTTAAAAATCAATTATCAATTCTCTCTTTAGAAAAATATGCTTCAAATGTTATGGAAAGATGGATTGAAAAAAGTGATATTATTTTAACTTATTATATACAAGAAATTATTAATAAAGGAACAATTGGTGAAATTATGAAAAATAATTATGGGAATTATGTTATTCAAAAAGCACTTAAAATTGCTATAGGAGAAAATAAAAAACTTTTAGTCAATGAAGTAAATAATAATATTTATAAATTAAATGACAAAAAATTAATTGAAAAATGGAAAAAAATTTTATTTTCACTATTAGAAAATTGAAATTATTATTAAATGTAAAATTTTTTCAAAAAAATATAAATAAAGATTCATTTATTGATTGAAAAAATATAGATAAATATATATATAAATAAAGAAAATCGGCTAATAAATGTTTTTAGATAATATAAATTGAAAGAAGGATATTATATAACATTGTATTGATTTTATTACTTTTACTATTATAAACATATTTTTTTAGTTTTTTTTAATTTATGAATTTTTGGTAAAGTAATAAATTATTTATTTATATTTTCTTTACAAAAGTAAAGGTGTTGTTAAAATTAACTCTATAAATAAAAAAAACAAATTTTTAAAAATTTTTAAAATAAATAATATATTAATTTATATAAATACCCCAAACTGAACAAGTACAATAATAATAATCACCTTGATAAGTATAAGTTACATAATTATCAGCATAATCATCCCATCAAACATTACCTATTATATATAAACTTTTTGATTTTTTTTCTCCTAAAAATACTTGAACATTTATTTATATCTTTTCATTGAACCACTTTTTTTAATAATATTTTCTAACACCCATAGCAAGAGTATTTGAAAATTATACATTTCCTCCAAAGTCTTATGGATTATAATTAAAGTCTTTTAATTTTATTTCTAATCTTGTTCTTACTTTTTCTTTTATATCTGATGGGTTAAATCTTTTATCCATTCTGGTTCTATTGCTCATGTTGTGTAATCGTCATCTGCCATTTTATTATTTATTTATTATTTCTTATCATTTTTAAGTTATTTTTTTAAATTTTTTTTTTGAATACATATTTTTTGCTCAATATATTTTTATTAATTTTAGCTTCTTCATTTTTTTATTATTCTTTTTCCGGATTCTTCATTCTCTTTCATTTTAATTATTCAATTTATTGTATAATTTTTTTTAGCAAATTTAAATTCATTAAATAAAAAAACAATATGAATAAATTATAAAGCAATAAAAATCAAGAGATTAAAATTTTTAAAACCATTTCAACATCAAAAATACTCCTTTAAGTTATGAAAATATTTTTTATTTTTTAATTAAAATGAAATAAAATTATTATATTTCACGAAAGTGAAAAATATAAAAAGCTATTTTTTTATTTATTTATATTATATTATTAAATAATTTTTTAACTTTATTTCTTAAATATTAATAAAAAAAATGAATCAAATAATAATAATTTTTTTAATTTAAAAAGAAATGGAATCTAATGAATGGGGAAAAATAAAAATTCTCCCAGATGATTATCCAAAAAATGATTTATCATTTAAAATAATAATAATAGGGAATACAGGAGTTGGAAAATCATGTATATCAATAAAAGCAACAAAAAATGTATTTGAAGAAGAACATATAGCAACAGTAGGATTTGAATTATTTTGTTTCAATATTTTTATCAAAGAAAAAATTTTAAAATTACAAATTTGGGATACATGTGGAAGTGAAAATTATAGAAGTATTACTTCAAATTATTATAGAAATTCTTCTTTAGCAGTAATAGTTTATGCAATTGATGAGTAAATTAAATTTTTAAATAATAGTCAAGAAAGTTTTAATAATGTTGATTATTGGTTAAAGGAATTAAGAACTCATTCAAATCCTGATATTCAAATATTTTTAATTGGGAATAAATGTGATTTAGAAGATAAGTATATTATTCTATTTTTAATATATAAAAATATTATAGAAGAGTAATTTCAAAAGAAGCAGGAGAAAAATTAAAAAGTGAATATAATTTACATTGTTTTATGGAAACTTCTGCTCTAAATGGAAATAATATTAATGATTTATTTATAGAAATTTCTAAAGTTTTATATAAAAATTATTTTAAATATGATAATGTAAAAAATATTTAATAACATATTTAGAATGGAATAAATAACAATAATGCAATTAGATTGAGTGAGGCAAATGAACAAATTCTATTAGAGGAAGAATCATCAGGTTGTTGTAAATAAGAAAAAAAATTAATTTAAATAAATATTAATTATTATTTTATATTATTAAATATAGAAAAAAATATTGTTAATTAAAAATGAGTATAAAAGAATTATTATTTAATATTTAATTTAGGAATTCCATTATTATTTCTTTCATTTTTATTATCTGAACTATTACTATTCATTCTATTTTTTTTTCCTAAAGAAATAATTGAATTTGTATTATTTGAATAAACTGTATTTTCTCTTTGAGGAATTTGTTTTGTTTTATTATTTGTTTTTTTTCTCATTGCTTCTAATTCTTTTACTATTGTTGCAAATTGCTCTCTTATTTTATTTAAAGTTTTTTCTGTATTTGCTCTAAAATTTTCAGAATGTTCAATTTCTGTTTTTAACATTTCTCTTAATTTTATATTATCATCCATTAAATTTTTTTTTACTTCTTCATTATTTCTTAATTCATTAAATGATTTTACTTGATTTTCTAATTCTGATAATTTTTCTGTCATTATTTTTAATGATTCAAAAGTTTTTTCGGAAATACTTTTCACACATTCTCTTTGATAAATTAATTCTTCAATTGAATTTAAACTTAGTAAACTTTCTTTAAATTTAATTATATAATTATTGTGATTGGTATTATCATTAAAAGTAAATAACTCAAATTTATCCTCTGATATATTAAATTGAGAGGAACATAGTTTTATAATTTCATTTTTATTTGAAGAATTAAAATGAAAAGCAGGAAGAAGTATTGAAATATAAGACATTGTAATTTTTTTTTCAAATTTTATTTAATTCAATTTTAATTAAAAAATTAAAATATAAATAAAAACCATTCTTATTTTACTTTTTTAAAGTTTAATAAATAATTTTAATTTTTATATAATTATAAATTTAGCATTAAATTGTTATTTATTTAATTTAATTTATTATTCATTATTTATATTTATTATTACTCATAATATTAATAAATTTATTGATATATTATATATCTATATGAAGAATCATATTTTTTATATTAATTTTATTATTTACAAATTTGTTATCTGAGTCTACTTTTTATTTTACTCTAAATTTGTGAATTTTTATAATATCCATTTAAAATATTTAAAATCATTATTTACCTAAAATAATTAAATCTTAAGTAATTACTATAATAACTCTACATTTGATTTGAAATTATCATTTCATTTAATATTGGATATTTTTCACTTAATTTGCTTAGTAATTTTTTACCAAAAGAAACATTATTTATTAATATTATATTTTGCGAAATAGTATTTAAAATTCGAAAAAATAAATTTTTATCTGTGCAAATACTTAATATTTTTTGAATAATATAATTACCATATTTATTAGTTATTAATTCTAAAATTTTATTATCTGTTTTTGTAATATAATCTATTAATTGATTTACAATTACAATATTATTAATTTCAAAAATTTTTTCAATAACATTTGATGAATATTTTTCTTTGCAAAGTGGAATTAATTTTTCATATATAATTTCAATAATTTTATAATTAATTTTTTCATCCTTTAACATAAGAACACATTGATAAACATAATTCCCAAATTGATCTCTTATTAAATTAAAAGTATTTTGTAATACCAAATAAATAATTTTTTCTTTTTGTTCTTTATTTGCATTAATTAAACATTTTTGAACAACACAACAACCATATTTAGTAATTGCAATATGCATAAAATTTTGATACAATTCTTCATAAATAAAATTATTATAAGGAAATTGAATATTAACAATAAATTTTTGAATTATATGATTTGCGTTTTCATCATTTGATAATTGACATACTTTTCCTTTTAACATATCAATTAAAGACTTTTGAATTATATTATTTCCTTGTTTTAAATTTGATGATTTTTCAATTAATTTTTGTATTACTCTTGTTCCATTTTGTGAATGACTTATTTCATTAAAATTATTTTCTATAACTACTAAAAAATTAATTAAATTTTTTGAATTAAAAACTTCAATAAATCCTTGATAAATATAATTTCCATATTGATCATTTATTAATCTTATCATATTTGGAAAGAGGAATGGAAATAATACTTCATTTGCATAATTTGCATTTGAAACAATTCTCATTTGTAAATAATGACAATTATTCTCTATATTTTGAGATGATGTATCATTTATTATTATAGAATTAATTGCATTTAAATCTTGTTTTGTAATTTGAGAATTTATTATTTTATTTTTTACAACTTTTAAATTATTAAAATTATTAAAATAAAAAGGTTCATTATCATATGAAAAATTTTGATTAAAATTTATTTGAAAATAATTATGTGTATTTATAATGTTATTATTTATAATATTAAAGTTCTCTTTTTTCAAATTCGTTTGATTATCAAAATTATTAAAATGATTATTAAAATTAATTTCATTCTTATTATCTAAATTTAATAATTGAAAATTATTATTATTATTATCAATATCATTACAATAATTATATTCAATTTCTTCTTCTTTCATCATATTAAAAGATTGATTTGAATAACTAAATATTATTAAATAAATTTTACTATGATAAAAGGAGATTATTTTGTTGATTATAAGAATTCTTTTGAGATAAAGATGAAGTATCATCATTTGAATTCTCACTTTGAGATTTATTTTTATTTGAAAAAAAAAATTCTTTTGAAATGTAATTTTTACTATTTTCAAAATAATTTGGACATATATTTACAGAATTAAACTTTTTATTTTCTTTTTCATCGATTACTGGTAATGAAACATTTTTCAAATCAATTTGATTATTATCAAAATTATTTTCATTTTCCATCATTAAAAAAATTTAAAAAAAAAAAATATATTCTCATTAATAAAATATTTAAATTTTATAATATGATAATTTTTAAAAAAATTAATTATAAATATTTAAATAAAATAAAAATAAAAACAAAAATTAAAAATTTCAAAATTTAATTTATTTATTCATAAAATTATTTAAAAATGATATCACATGATTTATATAATATTTACTAATTTCAATTTTTTACTTTTCTAAAAAATTTAAATCAAATTTAAATTCTTTTTTGATTCTAATACTCCAATCAGATTCATGATCAATAAATTTAAATTTTCCTTCAATTAATTCTTCAGTTCTATTTTTAGGAGTTCCAACTAATTGAAAAAAAGTAGAATATTCTTGATGAAACATCCATCCTCTTTCTTGTAATTGTCTAGAAGCCATTTCTCTAGTAATAGGTTCTTGTTGAATAAAAAAAATAAAAAATAAAGTATCATCATTAAATTTTTTAATAGTATCAGGTTTTAAACTTAAAGGATAAACAGGATATTTTGTTGGTAATAAATGAATATTTTTAGGATTATAAATTATGGAATCTTCAGCATGAATACAATTATTTACTGAAGCACTTAACATTTCAGTTGTATTTAAATTCTTATTTCTTATTTCTTCTGTGTAATTTTGATATTTTTTTAAGTCTATTTGACAAGGTGGAGGTACTTGTTCTTTTTTCTTTTGATTTTCTAATTGAGATGATGATGATGATGATTGAACTGATGGATTTTGCTTTTCTGGATTTGAACTCATCTTTTTTTTTTCTTTTTATATATTTTTTAATTTTTAATTTTTTATTAAATTTTTTTTTGTTATTTATTGTTTTTTTTTTAATATTAACAGCTTTTTTCTTTTTAGTTTTTTTTTTAAATATAATTATTAATATAACCATTTAATGAATGATAAATTGTTTACAAGTTCTTCTAGTAAAAATTTTTCTTTATATAATAAGACATTTACAAATCATCTTTTTAAACCAAAAAGGAAAAAAGAAAAAGAATTTCAACCTTATTTTACTAAATCAACTTCTTCAGTTTTTTATTCTCCAATTACTCCAAATTTAAATTTTATGGAACCATTAAAGAAATGTTATAATAATTCATTTTATCCAAGAACATTAAAACTAGAAAATTATAAAAAAAATTTTAATTCTTCTCTTCCAGGATTAACACAATATAATTTTACTAATGTAGTAACAGAATCAAATTATGATAATATGATAAATCATTATAAAGAAATATATAATAATCAAGATGAAATAAATGATAATGAAGACAGATCAACAACAATTAATTATATATTTTCAAATAATAAAATTACAAAAGATGAAAGTGAATTTATGAAAAAAATAATAAAAAAAAACAAAAAAAGAGGATTAACAATTAAATCTAGAAAAGATGAATTTTCTTCTCCAAAAAATTCATTATTAACTTTAAAAGTAAATAAAGCATTAATGGAGAGAATGAATTGTTTAATGTCATCAACACAATATGATTCATATACTAAAATGTATAATAAACTTCAATTTGATAAAATAAAAAAAAATATAATGCCAAAACCAAATATTAAAATACTTCAAATGAATCAAGAAAATGATAAATATAGTAATTATTTTAAAAATAGTGATAGTTCAAATAAATCAATTAATGATATTATAGTTAGAAATAATTTAATTAAAGATACAAAATTTTATTATTGTAAAACAATTGAACAAAATAATAGAACTCCTACTTCAAGATTACAAGCATCTTTTACAAAATATTATAATTTACTTTATTTATTTGGTGGAATTTCTTCATGTGTTTTAAATGATTTGTGGATTTTTGATATAAATACAAAAAAATGGAAACAACAAAAAATAAAGGAGAATAATTATAATTTTAAATATGGTCATACTTCAATTTTATATAATGATAGTTTATATATTTTTGGTGGTAATATTAATTTAAATAAAATTAAATATCAAATTGAAGATATTATAATATATAATATCATAAATAAAACATTAAAAGTAGCAAATTTTAAAAAAGAAGGAGGAAAATATAATAAAAATTATTTTAGAATACCGTATAGAAGGAATCATATATGTGAAATAATAGGTTGGAATATGGTAGTTCATGGTGGAATTGATATAGAAAAAGAATATTCAAATAAAGAAGATGAAATATTCTTTTTATCAAATGAAAATTATGATAAAAATTATAATAATGTATTATGTGATTTCATGATGCTTGATTTAAATATATTAAAATGGACAAAATTAGATAATATAAGATATAAAGTAAGAGTATCAAAAGGGAAAAAAAAAATGAATGAATTAAAAAGAGCTTATCATTGTAGTTGTTTAGTATTAAATAATGATAATATGTTAAAAGGAAATAAATTAAATATATATTATAGTGAATTTACAAGAGATTATAATTCAATATTAAGTCCAAATGATCCAATTAAAAATAAACAAGCCTTTGATCCTAAATATGAAGGAATTTATATATTTGGAGGATTAGATCAAAATTTACAAAGTACAAATACAATGTATATTATTCATATTTTTAAAAACCCTTTAGTATTATATGAACCACATTGTAAAGGAACACCACCTTCATCAAGATTTAGTTCTACTTTAAATTATTATAAACCACTTAATTATATTGTTTTATATGGTGGAAAAAATTTAAATGTTGTTTTTAATGATTTATTTATTTTAGATATTACTAATTTTAATTGGATTTCTGTTGGTTTATTTGGGTCAATTAATGAAAAAAGAGCTGAACATTGTAGTGAAATTATTGGTGATAATTTAATTATATTTGGTGGATGTAATGAAAATAATATTTTAAATGCTAAAGTTTTTATTATTGAATTAGATTTATTTAAAAATAAAAGATATAAAAAAATGTATGAATTTGCTTTAGAAAATTTAAAAGTTGATTCTTCTGATAAAATTGCAAATATGGTTGTTGAAAATATTAAAAAAGGTGAAGATATACCAAAAGAAGTTTATCCTTTTTTATCTATTGAAGATTCATAATTATCAAAATTATAAATAAATTGTAAATTGTATATATTAAATTTTTAATTTTACTTCAAAAAAATAATATTGTCAAATAATATATCTTAATTTAAAAATTGAGATAAATTAAATTTTAGTATTTAAGTAAATCCATTAAATTATTTTTTATTTCATTATCATTAACATCATATTTTATATAATTATTATCAGAATCATCATCATCAGATTCATTTTTTAAAATTTGTAATATTTTTCCTTTTTTCTTTTTCTCTTCATCTCTTTTATAATAAATATCTTTATCAATTATTTTATTATTTTCAATTTTTATATTTTCAATTTGTCCAATTTTAACAGTCCTTAATTTCATACCATGATATTCTCCTTTAATTTTATTCATTTCATTTTTTAAAACATGATTTTTTTCCAATTCATTAATATCAGAAAAAAATTCATGTTTTAAACAATCATCAACACTAATTCTTTCATTAGAATTAAATTTAAGCATCTTTGATAATAAATCATAAGTATTATCATCAATTTTATCCCCTTTAATTTTTTCATTAATAAAATCTCTTAATTTATTTTCATAATTAACAGAAGGAATTAAACTATCAAAAGACTTATTATCATAATTTAATTCTAAAAATTTAAATCTTCTAATTTCATCACTATTAGGACTCCCAATAATTTCGAAAATTTTTTGAATTTGTTCAATAACAGTTTTCCCAGGAAAAATAGGTTCACAAATTAATAATTCAGCAAAAACACAACCAATACTCCAAACATCAATTGAAGTATTATATCTTTCATCATTTAATAATAATTCAGGAGCTCTATACCATAAAGTAACAACATTAATTGTCATTTTTCTTAAATTAATTGGATAAAATTTTTTAAATGTTCTAGCAAGACCAAAATCAGCAATTTTTACTATACCATCATGATTAATTAATATATTTGCTGTTTTAATATCTCTATGTAATATACTCTTTCCATGTAAATATTGTACTCCTTTTAATATTTGATATAATATTAATTTTATACTTTGTAATGAAAAGGAATATTTTGATTGTAAAAGAGATGAAATATCATGTTCAATATATTCATAAATTATTGAAACATAACCTTTTTTTTTTTTAGTTGGACGATTAATTGTTGTATTTATTAATTTTACTATATTAATGTGATTTAATCCTGATAAAACTGATATTTCTCTTACTGCATTAAGTGGAATTCCTTCATTTGAATTTATTGGAATTTTTTTCAGTGCTACTATTATTCTTTCATTATTTTCAGTTAAATATGCTGAACGATATACTCTTCCATATGATCCTTGTCCTATTTTATTTCTTTGATTTTTATCTATTATTAATTGATTTGCTTCATTTGATGAACTGTTTGAATATGATGAATAACTTCCATCTGAAAATATTGGTTTTTCTATTTCCATTTTTTATTTTTTTTAGTTTAATTTTTTTACTTTTTTACTTTCCTAATTTAAATTCAATTTTTATTTTTTTATTTTTTAGACAAAAATTAAAGTTATTTTATATTTTTAAAAATATTTGTTTTTATTTAACAATATACACTACATTGGAAATAAGCCATAAGATTTATAAATGCGATTTAAATTATATAAACAAATGAATTTATAATAAATTCAAAATTTAAAATTTATCATTGAAATATTTTTTTCGAATTTTCTTTTTTACTTAATTTCAATTTATCTTTTTCAAAAAGTCTATTCATTAGTGTATAACTTCTCCTATTAAATGAAGGTCCATTACAAGTAATTATCATTGAATTATTATTTTGTCGTAATAAATTCTTGCATTTATCTTTTAAATCATTTTTCTGTAAAGAATTTGAATTTGCATGATTTAATTGACTAACTTTTTGAAATAATGAATTATTTAAAGAAGGTGATTCTTTTACATATTTATTTATATTTTTTGAAGACTTTAATTTAATTTGTGAATTTGATAAAACTTTATTTTTTGAATTCTTTAAAATCACAGTAGATAAATCTTTTTGAGATTTAAATAAATCTCTTGAATGAAGTGAATATGAACTTTTATTATGTTTTTTCCTTTTAATAAAATGACTTGCTATTTGTCTTAAAAATTTAATTGAATTTTTACCATTATTTTTTTTAGAATTTAAAAATTCTAAAGGACTATTTCTTTCATTTAATGATGTAGAAGTATCATTTGTATCTTCTGATAATTTAAAAAAAGAATTGTCTAAATTTCCCATTTTTTCATAAAATATTTTATTTTTTCTATCTGATATTAATTTTTTATTAATTATTTTAGATTCTGAATCTAAAAATGGTGTATTTTCTAGTTCTGACTCTTTTTTAATAAAAGAATCTTTACACAAAAAATTCATTGAATGTTTTTTTTCAATTAAAAAAAATTCATAAGGATTTTCAAAATTTATTTCTATATTACAATATGTTGCATATAATTTATTTGGAGATATAGAATTTATTTTTGTAATATTCGATTTAAAATCTTCAATTTCAGACTCACATTTTAATAATAAATTAGTCCTAACTTTATTTGCTTTTGAATTATTTAAATTTGAAATTGACATTTATAAATGAAATATTTAAAATAAATATAAATATTAATATAAATATAAAAAAAATTTAAAAAAATGAAGCACACATTTCCATTTGAAATAATTCCAATATTAACATTATCTCAAGATAATGCAATAAGTACTTTTATTAAAATAAATAAATTAAATCTTTTATTTGATTGTGGTTGGAATGATACATTTTCAGATGATATAAGAAAGAAATATGAAAATTTTATATCAAAAAATCATCCAGATATAATTTTTTTAAGTAATAATTGTTTAAGTTATTTTGGTGGTTTTCCATATATAATGACATTATTAGAAAATTTACAAAAAAAAGTTCAAATTTATTCAACAACACCAATTTCAAAATTAGGAATTTATGAAATGGCAGATGTATATATTGGTCTTTTAGAAAGTAAAGAAAATCCATTTAATTTTGAAATAAATAAAAAAACTTTTTCTAGAAATTTTTTTTCTATAAAAGATTTAAAATTTCAACAAAATATTGAATTACAAAATGAAAATGATGATGATATTAAATTAAAAATAACTCCTTTACCTTCTGGTTTCTCACTCGGTGGTTGTGTTTGGAAATTAAATTATAAATTTTATAATTTTTTATATGCTCCTCAATTTTCTATTGAACCAAAATTTATAACAGATTCATTTTCATATCAAAAATTAAAAGGAATTAATTATCTTATAACAGATACTTTAATAAATGAAAAATTATCAATTATAAAAACAGAAGAAGAAAAAGAATTTAAAAAAATATTAAATGAAAATTTAGATAAAAAAAAGAATTTTTTTATCCCTTGTGATAGTATAAATGTAACATTAGAAATGATAATTAAAATAGAAAAAATATTAGATGAATTTTATGGATTATACAGAGATGATAAGGCAGATTATAAAGTTTTAGTATGTGGAAGTTGTAGTAATGAAATAACAGATGGAGTAAAAAGTTTAATTGAATTTTTAGGAACAGATATAAGTAAACAATTTTATTCTTTTGTTGATAAACCTTTTAATTTTCAATATATTACTTGTATTAAAAATATGGAAGAATATGATAAATTAATTAATCAAAATATGAATGATCCAAATATTCCTTCTCCTAAAAATGTTGTTAGATATATTATTCTTGCTAGTTTTGAAAGTTTAAATATGGGAATGAGTCATAATATTTTTCCTAAAATTTGTAATGATTCAAATAATATTATGATATTGTTAAAAAATAATTATAATGATAAAAGTTGTATTAGTCAAATAATTCAACAAAAATTTTTAAATAATCAAAATAAATTTGAATATGAAGAAAGAATTGTTAAAGATAGAAAAAATTTTGATGAAGAAGAAGAAAAAGAAAATGAAGAAAAGATTAAAGAACAAGAAAAAAAAGAAGAAAATTTAAAAGAAGTTCAAAAAAAAGAAAAAGAATTATTAAAATTAAGACATTCAAAATTATTTTCTGAAAAAAAAGAATATAAAATGTTTAGTTATGATAATAAAGAAAAATTTTCTGATTTTGGTATTGAATTACCAGAAGAAGAATTGAAAATAATAAAACAATTAAATAAATTAAGAAATCCTACTTTTAGTTCATCATTTGAAAAATTTAAACAAAATGAAAATAATATTAAAGAAAATTTTGAATTTAGATTTCAATATAATCCTCCTTCTTCTTTAGAAATTAAAAACACAATCATTGAAATTAAATGTCAAATTTTATTTTTTAATTTTTTATCTGAAATTGATTGTTTAAGTAAACGAATTATATTAAATGAAATAAATCCTAAAAATAAAATTATATTTTTAGGAGATTTAAATAATAATTTAACAATTGATTTAAAAAATGATTTTGTATTCTTAAATGAAAATAATAAATATTCTGAAGAATTAAATAATAATATTCTTACTTTACATTATGATTCATCATTTTTATTAAAAGGAAAACATTTAAATATTGAAAATTTAAATGATAATTTATATGAGTTTAATCATACAATTTTAAAAATAAAAAGAAATAGAGAAAAAATTTTAAGTATTGTTGCATGTGATGATTATATAAATGAGAAAGATGTTCAAAAACTTGATAATAAAAAAGATAATTTTGATTATTTTTATAAAAAAAATGATTTGAAAATTATTGAAATAAAGAAAAAAATTGAAGAAGAATTAAAGGAAAAATTTTTTATTGTTAATAAAGCAATTGTTGATGAAAATAAGAAGATATCAATTAAAATAGAAAACAATGAAATAATAATTAATGGTGAATTTGATGAAAAATATTTTAAAATTCGAAATTTTATATATAAAAATTATATAGATAATACTATTGATAAATAATAAATAAATAAACTATTATAATAATTTAAAATTTATTTTTCTTTTTTTTTATAAATTTAATTCTTAAATTTATGTATTTAGGATGGAAAAATTGTTCAAAAAAAAAATTTGAAACTCCAATTTTACAAAATGTATTTTTGATTATATTTATATTTTTACAATTAGAAAAAACATTTAAGAATTATATCTTCATCATCTAAAAAAGATAATAAAATAAATGATTCTGATAAATTTGTATATAAATTTGATAATAAAAATAATAATATTTCAAAAAGAAAAAACTTAAAAAATAATTCAAATATAATTACTTCAATTAATTCAACAGGAGAAGAATTAGATAATACAGTTAGAAATTTAAATATATTAAAACAGAATAACCTAAAATCAAAATCATATAGAAAAAAAAAATTTCCTTTCAGTCCAATGAAAATAAATCAAAGTTCAATAGAAAAAAAAAGAAATGAAAAAATAAGAAAAAGTTTAAACAATTATATATCAAAAAATAAAAAAGAAATCTCATTAACTGGTAATAAAAGATATGATTCAAAATCAGGTGAATATTATATTAAAAATAAAAATGATGATTCTCAGTTAATTCCAATTCCAATATTAAGAAAACCTTCATCTTTAATTAATTCTAATGAAGTTTCAAAAAAAAATTTAAAAAAAGCAAGAGAAAAAGCAGTTTTATTAAGAAGAATTTCTTATGCATATGATGTAAAACAAAGAACAAATCAATCAATTGAAAATTTAGCTTATAAAATTTATAATAAGAAATATATTATTTTAATTCAAAGATGGTGGAGAACAATAATGTCTGTGATAATGATTCAAAAAACTTTTAGAGGATTTATTTTAAGAAAAAAAAACAATTTTAATCAAATTTTTAATAAGAAAAAAATATATGAAAATATGCATAATAAAGTAATTAAAAAAGTTTCTGATAAAATACCAATAATGAATAATATTAAAAGACATAATATTACACCTCAAAATAATAAAAAAAGCCATAAATTTATTAAAATTAGTCCAAATAAAATAAATCATAATAAAAGTTGTGAAAATATTCATATAATTAATAAATCTTATTTTTTAAATTCTAATGTTTTAGGTTTAATTAGAAAAATAAAAGATAAATTTATTAATCATTTTGGATAAATTTAATTTTTTTAAAACTTTTTTTATTTATTAAAAATAATAGCAAAAAATTAAAAAAAAAAAATTTAAAAAAAAATCTCTTTTTTATTTTATTAAATTAACAGATTTTTTAAATCTAAGAAATAATTTTTTTAGCTTCTTTCCTATTATTCCATTTATTATTGTTTTTATAAACTCTATAACAATTTAATCTCTTTAAAGCAACAGGAACAAGATCTCTTCTATAATTATTTAAATCTCTTTTCAAAGCTTTAACAACAGCTCTAACAGTAACATTTTTTCTAGTAGAATAAACTAAATTATTTTCAAGAGGTTCACTTTTTAATTCAACTAATTTATTTTTAGGTAATTGTCTCTTAGTTTTAATATTCAAATTAATTCTAACAACAGGAGCTTTTTTTTTAGTTTTTTTTTCTTTAATATTTCTTTCTTTTGTAACAGTAGAAATTCCAAGTGCTCTCGGAGCAGCAACACCACTATCTCTTTTAGTATTTAATCCACTTAAATTTAAAGGATCTGTTGATATTGTTAATCCATGATTATGATTAAGATAACTTGAATAATCTTTTGTTAATTCCCATAAAGAATCTTCTGTTACTTGACAACCTGGTGAATCTTTCCATGCTTTTGTTGGTTTTGGTTTTCCCATTTCTTGCTTTTTCTTCCCCATATCTTTAATAATAAATAAAAATTAAATATTTTATTAAATATTAAATTAATTTAAAAATAATTAAAAAATTTAAAATAAGGAAATTATTAAATTATTTTTTTTTTTCTTAGTAAAATATTAATATTAAATAGTTTTTTTATTCAAATTAACTTATAAAGAAAATTTTAATTAACTGCTGTTCTGAATTTTTCTTCTATTGCATTTTTCTTATCTGAAAATAATTTTTCATATACTGCATCACTTTGATTTGGATCTATAAATTTCATTTTTGTTAAATCAACATATTCTTCTTTTGTTTTCTTTAAAATATAATCAAAACTTCTTTTATTATCACCAGTACCTTCTTTTAGAGCTTTCATTCCACAATTATAATAAGCAACAATACATTTCATCATTCCTGCTGTTTTTTTTAATGGACATTTAAAATCATAATCAGTAAAAGAATTTTGTTGTAAAAAGTCATTTTTAATAATTTTAGCAACTTCTAAAGTTAATTTTTGATCTTCACTAAGAGAATCTTTACCAATTAATTGAACAACTTCAGTTAAATCTTCTTCATCTTGTAAAATTCTTTTAATTTCATTTTTACATTCTACAAAATCACTATCAAAAGAATTAAAATAAGTTTCTAAAGTAGTTTCATATTTCGAATAAGAAGTCAACCAATTAACAGCAGGAAAATGTGTTCTTTGAGCTAATTTCTTATCTAATCCCCAGAAAACTTGTACATTATATAAAGTATTAACAGTAACAGGATCAGAAAAATCTCCACCAGGTGGTGATACAGCACCAACAATAGAAACACTTCCAGTTCTATCAGGAGAACCTAAGCATTTAACAGCTCCTGCTCTTTCATAAAATTGTGCAAGTTTACTAGCTAAATAAGCAGGATAACCTGAATCAGCAGGCATTTCTGCTAAACGACCAGAAATTTCTCTTAGAGCTTCTGCCCAACGTGAAGTAGAATCTGCCATCATGGAAACATTATAACCCATATCACGAATATATTCTGCAAGAGTTATTCCAGTATAAATTGAAGCTTCTCTTGCAGCAACAGGCATATTTGAAGTATTAGCAACTAATATTGTTCTCATCATTATATTATGTTCAACACCATTTAAAACTGTTTTAAGTTCTGGAAATTCTTTTAATACTTCTGCCATTTCATTACCTCTTTCACCACATCCAACATAAACTACAGCTTGACTATTTGAATGTTTACTTAATGCTTGTGATATACATGTTTTTCCACAACCAAAAGCACCAGGAATAGCACAAGTTCCACCTAATACTGAAGGAAATAAAGCATCTAATACTCTTTGACCAGTTAATAATGGTTCTGTACCTGGTTGTTTTTCTGCACAAGGTCTTGCTTGTCTAACAGGCCAAAAATGACTCATACAAAATTTTCTCATTTTACCATCTGTATCAATTTCAATAATTGGTGTATTTACATTATATGAACCTTCAGGTTGTACTTCATTAACTCTTCCTTTTGCTTTTGGAGGTAACATAATTTTATGTTCATAAAATAGATCATTTTCTTTAACATAACCAATAACATCACCACCTGATAATAATTGACCTTGTTTTAATTTTACTGGTGTAAATAACCATTCTTTATCAGGATTAAGTGATGGAACATCAATTCCTCTTGGTACATAAACACTTTTTGTTTTATCTGCAATAACTGAAAGAGGTCTTTGAATACCATCAAATATTTGTTCAAATAATCCTGGACCTAATTGAACTGCTAATGGAGAACCTGTTCTTAAAACTGGATCACCAACTGTAAGTCCTGATGTATCTTCGTAACATTGAATTGAAGCAGTATCTTTTTCTAATTTAATTACTTCTCCTACTAATTTATCCCAACCTATTTTTACTAATTCATACATTTTTGCTCCTGCCATATTCTCTGCTACTACTAATGGACCTGAAACTTTTATAATTTTTCCATATTTTGATTCATCTTCTTCTTCTTCTAAACTATACATTTAATATAGTAATTTTTTATAATTAATATATATCAAATTCAATATTTAATTTAATTAAAAAATATAAATTTTTTATTGATTTTTTTTATATTTTTGAAATATTAAAAATCGAGTTATTAAAATTTAAAAATATTTTTAATTATTTATTTTTGAGATAATGTAATAATTTTTTATTTTTATTAAATGTTTCCAATTTATATATTGTTAAATATTTAAAAAATAGATGATTAAAATAATAGAATTGTCTTAAATGAAGTAAATATATATATAATTTTTATTAAGAATATAAATTTTTTTCTATCTTTTAAGTTTAAGTATATTTTGTAAAGATGGAAATTTGATAGAACTAAAATAATATTTTGTATTGATTTGTTTAAATTTGTTTTATTTTAATTATATAATGATTTTATATTTAAATTCAAAAATATTTAAATTTACATTAATATAAACATTTTATAAGCCTTCTTAAGTATATACATAACTATGAAATACAATTTTTTATATTGAAAAAATTATTTTTTTTTCATTAATTTGTTTAATATTCCAATGAGTGAATTATTTAATTTATTTTTATAAGCCAGGTCTAGTTTATTAATTGTAAATTTTCTTCTTTCATCATAATCATCTTTTATTATTTGAAATTTCTGAATATCATTATCAGAATTTATTTTATTTTTATCATACTTTTCTTTAATCTTATTAAATTTAATTAATTTTATTCTTTTTGTTTTTAAAGTTGATAATTCTTGAGAATATTGACATAAATCATCCCTAAATATTTTTTGACGAATTGTATGCTTTTTGGAATTAAATATTATGTTTTTTAATGTAAATTTTGGGGGTATCTTCTGAAAAGAATATGCTTTTTTCAAAAAGTTATTTTGAAATAAACTTTTACTTGAAAAATTATATTTACTTGTTAAAAAATTATTAGATATATAATTTGTACTTTGATTTCTAAAAAGATAAAAATACCCCATATTTTTAGAATGAAAAGAGTTTATTTTAGGTAAAATTTTATAATTGCTCATTTATTAATAATTAAAAATTATATTATTATTCAAATATAAAAAAAAATATCAAAAAT
>JAEEGK010009074.1_pt1 | contig 23323 bp, 13 predicted proteins | sample 8958771 | NCBI WGS metagenome assembly JAEEGK01 (sample SAMN16246547, study PRJNA631951) | gut metagenome | biome: gut microbiome; feature: rumen; material: SC-attached | host: Bos | place: Iran: Karaj | collected 2018-10 | reverse complement strand
TCCTTTAATTCCTCAATTACAAAATGTTAGTTTTGGTCAAAAATTATTATCTAAAATTCTTTTACAAAATCCAAAACTTACTATGTATATGCTTAATTTAAATCCTTAGATTTAAATGTAAGTCTTTTCTGATATTTTTTATTAATATGAAAAATATTTATAAAAAATTGTAAATTTCAGTAGTTATATCATACTATTTCAATTTAAATAAAATCTTGTTAAATTTAATAATTATTTATAATAAATATAATTATATTTATTTTTTATAATATAAATAATAAAAATGAATAAACAATTAAACCCAAATGGGTGTTTAAAAATTAATAAAAGTTCTTCTGTGAAAGAACTTTTTAAAAAAAGATTATTTTTTTCAAAATCAAAAATTAATTTACCTTTAATAACAAATTCAACTATGCACTACTTTAGAAATAATTCAAATAGATCTAATATACAAAAACTTTTTTTAAGTAAAGATGAAAATTTAGTTAAAAAATTAAATTTAGATTCAAAAGAAACTCCTTTTGAATTAATAAATGAAAAATCAGATATTTTAAAAATCTTAGATGAAAAAAGAGAAAAATATATTGTAGAAATCAAAAATTCAAAAGAAAACAATATAAAAGAAAATTATTTTTTAGACAAAAAAAAAAGACAATATATTAAAAAATCATCCATGGTTCAAAAAGAAAAAGAAATTAAAGATGAATTATTAGCTTTGAAACAAAAAATAGAAAAGTTAAAAGAAGAAAAAGAAAATTATAAAAATCAAATAACAAGATTAATTAATAAAATTGATGAAAATGAAATTTTTTTAGATGTAATTAAATCATATAATAATTCAAATACAAATATATTAAATGATTTTAACAATGGAAGAAGAATTTCAACTTCCAAATTAAAAAAAACTCCATCTTTATCATTTATAAAAGCTGATTTTAAAAGAAAAAAAAATAATTTAATATCTAATTTACAAAGAGAATTTGAATTAAATCAAAAGAGAAAAAATAAATTTATAAATGATATATTATCAAATAAAGAAAATATAAAAAATTTAAAAGAAAAAATAATAGAAATAAAAGAAGAATTAAATGATTTAAAATTAAAATTTAATCATGATAAAAAAAAATTACTAAATCATTACCATCATCTATTTTTTGAAGGAATTGATACAAGAGAAGAAGGTTTAATTTGGATAATTTTATCAATTTGGGATTTAGATGAAGATGTTAATATGGATTTTATTCCTAATTTTTTAGATGAAAAAGCCATTGAATTTTTATTTATTATGGCTAACAAAAAAAATTCTCTTTTAAAAGTTGAAAAAAATATTGAAAAATTCTTATTAAAAAATAAAATGATTAAAGATACGGTTAATAATAATAAAAATTGTAATAATAATATTAATAATAATAATTTAAATTTTGAAGTTTTTAAAACTATTCCTTTGAACACAAAAGAAAATATAATAAATGTAAAAGGATTTAATTTAAGAAATGTAAAAAATAATATAAATAATAATTATACTATGAAAGATATTATTCAAATAATGGAAAAAGAAAAAAAATCTCAAAACAGAAATAAAGAATTTGAAGAAAATTTTGTAGTATTTGATCAATTAAAACGATTAAAAGAATGTATATTAAAAGAAATAGATATGTTAAAAAAAAATGAAATAATTAGAATCACAAAAGAATTTTTAGAAAATGATTATGAAAGAAGATTTAAAGTTACTTTCAATGTTGTTTTAAGTGCATTAGTTGGAGAATATAATATGTTAAAAGAAAGAGAAAAGCAAAAACTTTTTAAAAATGAATATTTAAAAAAAATAAAAAAATGTAATTTTTATCATTTATTTAAAAATAAATTTAATTTTTACCAAAAAGAAACCCTCAAAAATTTAAATAACAAAAAAATTTATGAATAGATAATATATAATAATAATATTTTTAGTCAAAAATAAAACACTAATCAAAAAATATATTTAAAATAAATATTTATTAAGATATATCAAAACTAAAAAAAACTTATAAATAAATGAAAATAAAATCTTCAAAAAAAACTTTTGAATTTTTTAGTGTATATGTTTACCATCATAAACTTGATGACTTAACTTAAGAAATTCATTAGGTTCATTTCCAGGAGAATTTAACAAATTATCCATTTCTGTTTCTTTTTTTCCAAATAACATTTTTACCATATCTAATTGATAAGGTAATTTACATCCATTAAAATTAGGACATTCTTCATAATAATTATAATCTTTAAATTTAGGAAAAGGGAAAATAAGATGTAAAATTGTATTACCAAAAGAATAATAAAAATGATTTAAAAATCCAACATTATATATATTAAATATTACAAATTTATTCTCATCATATTTTTTAAAGGGAAAAAACATTTCTATATTAATCTGTCTCATTCCTTCAAGTTGACTTCTATTATTATAAGTTTCATAAGTTAAAAGGCATAAAAGCACTAATAAATTAAAGTCAATAATTCCAATTAATATAGTTGATAAAAATAAATATACTATTTTAATCGATGATAAATTTAATTCAGGAAAATTATTTCTTATTTTTGAAATGTTAAAAAGAAATTTAAAGAAAAAAACTATTACTATTGTTATATCTAATATTCCCCAAATTAAAAAATTATAAAAATATTGAATATTTTGAAATCCAACACAATTAGCAATCCAAGGGCAATGATGATCTCTATTTAAAACACAAAAATTACACATTTTACAATGTGAACTTCTTATAAATTTTTTTTTTTGACAAAATTCACAAAAAGATATTTTAAAATCTTTTTTAATAACATTATCTTGATAATTCTTATATGATTCTTTTAAATTATTTTCCTCATGAAATAATATTTTTTCAAAATCAGTTTGTTTTGGTTTTATATTAATTGCTAAAAAATAAGATAACAATATATTAATATAACATATAATAACTATATAAAAGCATATTTGTCTACTTCTTTCTGTTTCTAAAGAATATCTATAATAAAAATTCCAAATATATCCTCCATTTGTTATAATTAAAACTACGATTGGAATTAATATATATTTTTGTTTTAATCTTTCTTTTTTATAATTTTTTTCTTTTTTATCTTTGTGGTCATGGTTTTTCAAATCATCATTTTTATTTTCATCATTTTCTTTTACTGTTATATATTTCTGAGTTTCCATATTTTACAATAAAAAACTTTATTTATGATTAGAATTTTAAATAAATGAATAAAAAAATCTTTGAATAAAAAAACTATATTTTTTTGTTAATAAATAATTAAATATTATTATTAAAAAAATAAAAAATTCAAAAAAAAAATGAGATTAAAATCTAAAATTCGAGAAAAAAAACAAAAGCCAAAACCAACTACAACTGATTTAAAAATAATGGAATGGAGATATAATCAATTTTTAGGGGAAAAAATGACATATAAAGAAATAAAAAAAGACCCAACAAATCAAACTTTTTTAGTGACAGACATAAAATTTGCTTTAGATAGTTCACATATAATTGTAGGTGATAAAGGAGGAAGAATAATAATATTTAAAAATACTCAATTTAAAGGAGAGAATAATTTAGAATATTATTTTGAATATTTAGCTCAAGATAAAGATTTTGATGTTCATAAAAGTATAGAATATACTGAAGAAATTAAAGCACTTGATATTTTTCCTAATTATAATTATTCTAATATAGATATTTTAAGTGCGAGTTATAGAACAATTAAATTAGATAGAGTTTATGAAGATAAAACAAATATATTTGAAGATATTAATAAAAATAAAAATAATTTATCTATTCCAAAATTAAATTCTGTTAAAAGTGAAATTAAAGTAAAAAATAAAAAGACTTTCACTTGTGAAAAATTTTATGAAATAAATTCTTTAAATTTAAATAAATTCGTAACAAATAATTTTCTAAGTTCAGATGATTTTAGAGTTTATTTATGGGATGTGAATTCAAAAAATTCTGCAGTTTATAATCCAATAGATATAGAAGTTGAATCTAATAGTTTATTCAATTTAGAAAAAATAACAAAAAGTAAATATAGTAATTTTAATCCACATATTTTTTTTTATGGAACAAATAAAGGAGTAATTAAATTATGTGATTTAAGATCAAATTCAGAGCAAATTAAATTAGAAACTAATTTTAAAGATGAAAAATCAAATATAAAAAATTCAATTGGAAATCAATTATCCTCTGTACATGATATTTGTACAAGTTTTTCAAATCAAAATTTTGTGGCAAGTAGACATTATTTTAATATAAATTTATGGGATATAAGAAAACAAAACGAACCTGTTTCTAAATATTTAATATTTGAACCTGCAATAAATAAATTAACTTATTTATATCATAATAATTATTTAAATGATAAATTTTCTATTGATTGTGATTCAAGTGGAAAATATATTTTAACAGGAGGATATAATAATATGTTTCATGTTTTTGATATTGAACAAAGATTAAATACTCAAATTGTTATTGATGAAAATAATGAGCAATTAATGAATACTAATATTATTAGAAAAATAAATTCTAAAGGTTCTTGTTATTATAAAAAAGATGATGATGATTTAAATATTATTAATTTTGATCAAAAAATTACTAAACATGCTTTTTGTCCTAATAGTAATTTTTTAGTGATAGTTGTTTATAATTGTATTTATACTTATCATGGTAATTTAGGAAAAAAAGTGGGATAATTTTTTTTGTGAATTATTTTGTTTTTTTTATTTAACAGAAAATTATATAAAGTTTTATAATTATTTATTTAATTTAATTTCGGAATTATTTCTGTTAGAATAAAAATAAGTATTATTTTAAATTATTTTTTATTATTTTTTTAAATTTTTTTTAATTATTTTTAAATGAATAATATAGAACAAGAGTTTGATGAATTTAAATGTGATATGTGTTGTGAAAATAATAAGCATTTTTTTTTATTTTCTTGTAAACATAACATTTGCTATAAATGTTTTTATAAAATATTAATAAGAAGTTATCTTCCTGAAATAATTAATTCTCAAGAAATGAAAATTTCATGTATTTGTAACAAAGGAAATTTAAAAATAACTGTTCAAGATTTAATAGATAAATTTACTTATTTAAATGATAATAAAGATGAATTCATTTTAAAAGAAAATAAAAAGAAAAAAGACAAATGTGAACTTCATTTATTAAAAAAATTAACTGAATTTTGCTTTGATTGTTCAGAAGAAATTTGTATTGAATGTAAAAAAGAAAAAAAACATTTAAGTCATAATATTTTAAATATAAATTTATTTAAAGAAGAATTTAAAGAAAAAATTGAAAATCTTCCTGATTTAGAAGATTTATTAAAATGGTATGATAAAGAAATAAAAAATTTATTTCCAAAATATATAAAAAATTTAGATGAAAAATTTGATATTTTAATTAGAAACATAAATGATTATCGAAAACAGGTGAAACAAATTTTAATGACTAATATCCAAAAATTTACTAATCCAATGAAATTATCATATTTAATATATAAATTTTTTAACTATGAAAAAAATAATTCTTTAGAAGATATTCATCAAATTATATTTATTTTAAATACTAAAATTATTTTACCGGAATTAAACTTAAATTATGATAAATTCGAAAATGAAATAGAAAAAATTATAAAATCAGTAAATTCTTTAAATTTAGAAAATTCAATGGAATTAATTTTAAAAGAAAAATTTAAAGAATTTGAAATATATCAAAATATAGAAAATGCTCATAATTCAGATATTAGTTGTCTTTCAAAATTATCAAATAATAAATTAATTTCAGGAGATTATGAAGGTAATTTAAAATTATGGAAACAAACATTTAATGGATTTAATAATATTCAAAAAGGAAAAGCTCATAATGGAAAAATAAATAATTTAGTAAACATTAATTATGGAAAATTTGCTTCTACATCAATAAAAGATAATTTTATTTTAATTTGGAAAGAAAATAATAATGATGAAAGATATAAAATAATTGAAAAATATGTTTTTGAAATGGGAAATTTTTGTATTATATTAAATAATTTAAATGATAATAATACTTTAATTTCATCGTTTAATGATAATAAACTTCATCTTTTAGAAGATAAGGAAAATAATAATAAATATAAACAAATTAAACTATTTGGGGAACATTTAAAAAGTATAAATACAATAATTCAACTTCAAACAGGAGAAATTGTATCAGGATCAGATGATAAAACTTTAAAAATTTGGAAAAAATTTAGTTTATCAGAAACATTATTAGGACATAAGGATTATGTTACAGATGTAATAGAATTATCAAATAATAAAATATGTTCTTCATCTTCAGATAAAAAAATTATTATTTGGGAAAGAAAAAATCTAATGGATAAATTTAATTTATCTCAAATTTTACAAGGTCATTATGAATCAATTAGAACTTTAATAGGATTAAATGATGGAAGAATTATTTCAGGAAGTATTGATGAAACCATTAAAATTTGGGTTAAAAATAAAGAAAAATATGAACCTTTTCAATCTTTATTAAATAATAAAGGAGGAGTTTCTAAATTAGTTAAAATTAATGATGAAGCTTTCGTTTCATGTTCTTGGGATAAAAGTATAAAATTTTGGGTTTCCTTTAAAACTTAATTTAAGTGCATTTAATTTCTTTATTTTGATTTTATTTAATTTAATTTTTCTAAATTTAAACAATTAATACATATGTTTAATTATTTTTGTAGATTTTATATATAAGTAATTAAAAATAAAGATTTATAATTTAGGTGAATAATTTTTTATAAATCATAAATATATATAAAATAAATTAAAAAGAATTTATTAAGTTTTATCCCTCAAGACTTACATTTAAATCTAAGGATTTAAATTAAGCATATACATAGTAAGTTTTGGATTTTGTAAAAGAATTTTAGATAATAATTTTTGACCAAAACTAACATTTTGTAATTGAGGAATTAAAGGAACTAAAATTTGAAAGAATTTATCTTTTCTTTGATTATCAGAAACAGAAATAGCTTTTTGAATAACATAATTACCAAAAATATCAAAGAGAATAATTTTAAAATTATTTTCAATAAGTAAAGAATCAATAATATTATTTTTAATATCATTATCTTCAAGACATCTTTCAACAACATTGGAACTAAATTTTTGATTAGAAAGCATACAAATATTTTGAATAATAAAATTAATAATACCAATTTTTAAATTTTTATTTTCCATATTAATAATAATTTGAATAATATAATTACCATATTGATCATTAATAATATGAATAATATTATTTTCAATAGATTTAATAAGAAGAATAATATTATTTTGATTAACAATTTCAAAATATTTTTTAATAAAAGAACAACCTCTTCTATTACTAACAATATCTATTATTTTAAAATAAATAATTTGATGAATAGGTATAATTAAATCATTATTAATTAAAATTAATTTAATAATAATATTCATAGAATTAGGATCACAAATTAAATTAATAATATAAGGATAAATAATCTTAATAAAAGAAGAAAGTAATTTATGAGTATTTAATAAATTAATTAATTCTTCTAAGACTTTAGTACCATATTGATTAAAACAAATATTTTGAATAACAGGATAAATAATAGCAATAAATTGTAATAATCTTTCTTCATTTAAATATTTAATAATTTTAATAATAAATAAATGACCATATTGATCTTTACATAAATCATCAATATAACCTAAAATATTAGGAAAAAATAAAGTATTAACTAAATTATTATCTTCTTCAATTTTTTTTTGTAAATAACGACTACCTGATTGATATTTAGCTATAATATGAGCTTGTTTAGATAATTTTTCATTAGATAAAGTAGTATAATTTTGATTAGCTATTTTTTTATTTTGATATTTTTTATTAAAATTAAAACTATTACTTCTATTCATAAAATAATTATAATACATATAAGGATAAAAATTAGGATTTCTTCTTTTTTGAGGAGGACTATAATAATTATTAGGAAATATATTATTATTAAAAGATAAAAAATATTGAGGCATTTCATTTTGATAATATATATTATTATTAGAATTATTATTAATATTAATACTTACATTCATTTGTTTAAATGAATCATCTTCATTATCTTCTTGTTTACAATTATTAATAATAACTTCTTTAACAAATGATTTAAATTTATTACAATTATTTTCTTCATTATCACTAGAATCATTATTAAATTCTATTATATTATTATTATCTTCTTCTTCTTCTTCTTTTTTTTCTTCTATTTTATTTTTATTTTCTTCATTTTCTTCTTTTCTTTTTTGTAAAAAAAAAGAAAAATTATTTCTTTCATTTTTTTTTACTTTTTCTATTATTGGTGAATTATCATAATAATGACAAATTGGACTTTCTAAATTTTTTTTTCTTTTAAATTCATTTTTTGGAGTTAATGCTTTTATTCCTTTTAAAAATATACTCTTTTCTAAATAATTTGGTTTTCTTGTTGATGGAGATGAATCTTCATATGATAATTGATATAAATTTAATTCGGTTAAATTTGAAAAATTATCTTTTTTTTCATTATTTATTTTCTCCATTAAAGAATTACAATTTAATTTTGTCAATGATTTACTTTTCTTCTTCTGTTTTAATATTCTTGATTTTACTGTTTCTTGTTGAGTTAATACTTTCCTTTTTGAACGAATCTCCTTTATTGTTACTATATTTTCCATTTATAATTATTATACATATTATTTTTTATACATTTATTCTTCAAAATAATATTTATCACTTTTAATAATTAACATTTTTATTTTCTCAATGAAAACAAAATCAAAAAAAAGTTTTGATTATCAATTCAATTATTTTTCTAATTAAACAATTAAGAAATTAAAGATATAAAATTTGAAAAATTATTATATAAAATGAAAGGAGAATTTAAAATATATGTTCTTTTTTCCATTTTTTTATATATGGTTTAAATTAAAAAATATTTTGATTTTTATTCAAATTAAAAATTATAAATAAATATGTTAGCAAAATCAAACACAATGAAAATTCAAAAAAAAACAAAAAATAAATCTCTACTAAAAACCCAAAGAACAACAACAAAAATACCATCAAAAAAACAAATAAATTTACCTTCAACAAAAGAAAAAAAAGAATCATTTAAATTAATTGCAAAAAATAGTCATTCAATTTCATCAAAGGAAGATATAAAAAGAAAAATAAATAAAAATCTAAATAATAATAAAATATTAAACAATAATTATAATAATCAAGTTTTAGGAACTTCAAATTGTGTTCTTCCAACAAATTATACTGATAAAGAAGAAGAAAAAAAAAGAGTTTTATCAAAAGATTTTAATATTAGAGAAGAAAAAAATTTGAAACATTTAGGTGATTTATTTAGAAAATCTAATTTAAAAAAAACAATCATAATTGATGATGAAGGAAATAATAATTTAAATTTAAATAAAAATATATTTTTAGATAGTAAAGACCATAGAATTAATTTTAATAAATTTAAAAATAATATTAATGCATTTAGGCATGATACAAAAAATATAGTTAATGAAAATAATAAAATAAGGAAGAAAACACATAATAAAGTTATTAGTAATAATATTGTTCCTTCTTCAGTCAAATTAAAAGCAATTAAATTTAGAAAAGAAAATGATGAAAGATTAAATGAATATGGATTTTTTTTTAATCTTTTAAATACAAATATTGAAGAAATGAAAGACATGTTTAGGAAATCTCCTTTAAAAATAGAAAATAAAGAAAATTATATTAATGATAGTATAAAAACAAAAAAGAAAAATTATTTAAATAATAAAAAATATAATAGAAACAATAAAAACATTCAAATTTTTTCAGAAGAAGATAAAGAAGAAATAAATAAAATCCAACCTTATGATTTAGAAAAAAAAGATATTAATAATATTTCAAATAATGATAATATAAATAATAATAAAGAAAATTCATTTTTTGAAAGTTGTTTTCAAGAAGATTTTTATAAAAATTTTGTAGATGAAAATCAAGTTCCCCAAGTTAACATAAGTAATTGTTCTTTTGATTTTTCATCTGTAATTTCTGATAAAAGTAGTTCAATAATTATAAATACAAATTCAGATAAAACTCAATGTGAAATAGATGAAAATTTAAATAATAATAATAATGTTATTCATAATTTTGATATTAATCCTCATACTTTAATAAGTAAAAAAAAAGAAAATAAAACTTTAAAAAAATACAAAGGTGGGAGTAAAAGTACTTCACATTTAAATTTATCTAATGAAAAATGTTGTGTGTTTTAATTTTTATTATAAATAAAAATTTTATTTGATATAAATAATTATTTATATTTTTTTTCCTTTTGTGTTGAGTATATAAGATCAGAAATAAATTAGTATAATTAAATGATAAACTTTTTTATAATATAAAGTCTTTTTTTTCAATTTAAATTTAAAAAGGAAACAAAAAAATATATATTATTAATAATTTATTTATTTTATTTCATAAAAAGTTTATTTAGTAATAATTTATTTATCTATTATTTGCTCATTTTATTTTATAAAATCAAAACCTTTTACATTCTAATATAATTATATATATCAAAAATTTATTGTGATAAAGGATTATTTAACATTAAATTACCCATATTATTAGAATTATTATTATTCATAGCAAATTGAGTATTATTATTATTTTCATTTTTAATTTGACCAGTAACAGCATTAAATCCAATTTTTTCAATAAAATTAATAACATGTTTAGAAAAACCATCTCTCTTTTTTAAAGCTTGAGAACTGATAATTTTTTTAATGATAATTTCTTTTTTTTCTTGATTAGAATATTCTATCATTTTTTGAATAACATAATTTCCATATTTGTCTTTAACTATATTTAATAAATTATTATTATTTTCATCATCATTAATAATTTCATTAATAATAGTATTTTTTTCTTTTTCTTTTCCAAAATGAAGACATTTTTCAATAACATTAGAAGCAAATTTATGAATGGACATTTCAAAAACATTTCCTTTAATTGATTCAAATATATTATTACAATTTTCTCCTTTTTGAATTTCTAAAATGTGTTGAATAACATAATTACCATATTGATCATAGCATAATTCAATAATATTATTAGTAATTTCATTTAAAATTAAATTTTTTTCATCTTCATTACAAAAATCATAAATTTTTTGAATGACTCTACAACCATATTGATGAATACATAAATCATAAATATTTTCTAAAACAACATTAACTAAATCACTTAATTCATTTGGTTTTAATTTTTCAATTAATTTTTGAATAACATGATTACCATTTTGATCTTCAATACATTTTTTATAAAAATTATTTAATTCATTTACAATTTGAGAAATATAACTAATTGAAATAACATCAATTAATTTTTGAATAACTCTACAACCATACATATGTAAAGAAAGTTCAAAGAAATTTCCTTTAAGACTATCAAATATAATTTTATTTCTATTTTCATTTTTAAATTCTAAAATTTTTTGTATAGCATAATTACCAAAAACATCTTTAGTTAAAGATAATATTTCTGGTTGGATTTTTTCAAATATTCTATTTCTATCATTTTCAGAACATTCTTCATATTTTTTTTGAATTAATCTACTTCCAGAATGATCTTTTCCATATTCTACTGCTTTTTCTATTATTTCTTCTAATGATGGTTCATCTATTGTTTCTTTATTTAATAATATATTTTTTAAATTCATTTCATTATTAGTATTATTTATATTTTGTAAAAGTTGTTTTTTGGGATTTTTGGCATTTTTTTTTGGGTTTTGTAGTTTTTTATTATTTTGATTTTTCATTAAATTATTATTATTATCTAACATTAAATTAAAATTCATTGGGTTCATTTCATATTGAGGATTTAACATAGTAAAATTAAAGTTATTAAAATTGTTTGGATTCAAATTTGGATTGTTGTTTCCATAATAATTTGAAAATAAATTATTATTTAAATTTTGATTCATAAACATATTATCAAACATTAAATTTTGATTTTGAAAATTGGAAAAATCATTAGTATTATTATTATTCATTAAATTAAATTGATTGTTTTGAGGAAAATTATTAAAGTTTAAATTATTGTTCATATAATTTAAATTCATTTGATTGTTTTGTAAATTATTAAACATATTCATATTATTATTCATATTCATATTATTGTTCATATTCATATTATTATTTAAATTCATATTATTTAAATTCATTTCATTATTATTATTTTGTTTTTTTGATTTTTTACTTTTTTTCTTGGTAGTATTATTATTTTGGGGATTTCCCATTTGGATTAAAAAATTATTATTTAAATTTTCATCCCAATCATTCATATTCATTGGATTATTCATATTAAAATTACTAAGATTATTATTATTATTATTAATATTATTGTTATTATTATTATTAAAAGGAGATTGTGAATAAAGATTCATTTGTTCTAAAGATAAATTATTCATCATTTCTGTTAAATTATTTGTATTATTCATATCTAAAGTTCCAAAATTTTGATTCATTAAATCCATATCTTGATTTTTAAAGGAAGTTTTTTGTTGATTTTCATTATTTGGTTTAAGAGAATTATAATATAAATTATAATTATAAGAACCCATATAATCATTTTGCTCATTGTTTTCATTTTCATTTCCTAAATTCTAATATAATTAAATAAAAAATTTTACAAATTCATCCATTGATGGAATCATATTAAAGTTTTGAGGGAGGTTTCCTTCGTTTGATTGTTGTTTGCTCATATTTATAATATATTTATATTTTTATATAAAATTATTTTAATTTTAGATATTTAATTTATTTAATTATCAATGATAATTTTTAATTAAATATTTAATTAATTTTTATTTTTTCACATTTTAAAATTTAAAATCAAAATCTGCATTATTTCCACTTTTATTATTATTATTTGAATTATTTGTATTCACAATATTTTGATTGCTGTTTTGTATATTACTATTTTGTTTAGTCATATCAATTCCAAACATATTATTATTACTTAAATTTTGAAGATTATTTTGAAGATTATTAATATTCTGATTATTAGTATTTGATTGACCAACAAAATTAAAATTCATTGCATCTGCTAGATTTCCAGTATTTTGAGTAGAAACAGTATCATGGGTATTTAAAAAATCAAATGGATTATTACTTTGATTATTATTATTAATATTTTGATTATTATTATTTTGATTATTATTATTATTTTGATTATTATTATTATCATCAGAAAAACCAAAATCAATTAAATTTTCACTTTTAATTTGATTTTGTTGTTCATTAATTTTTTTTTGATTACCTATATTAACATTAGAATTTTTATTCGGTTTAGAATCACCAAAATCAAAATCATCATCATTATTATTACTAAAAACTTTATTATCAAAATTCATATTATTATTATTTCCTCCTCCGAAGAAATTATCATCATCAACAATTTTTCTTTGATTAGAATTATTATTATTATTATTAAAATCATGATTTCTAGGATTATAACCACTGATTTTTTCTTTATTAGATAAACTCATAAAAGAAATATTATCAATTCTTAAATCATATTGATCTGGGGAAATTTGAATAATAGATAAAAAATGTTTTTCTAAAGGAAAAGTAAAATTAAATGAATAAGTATATTTTGATGAATTTGATATTTCTTTTCCATCTACATAAATTACTCTTTTCCCTTTAACTCTTGAATGTTGAAGTTCTATTTTATGATGATTAGAATCTAAGTAAAATTCCCATGAAAATAATGCTTTTGATGCTTTGAAAAAATCTCCTATTTCGTCATAGTTATATTTTAAATTTGAGATATTTAAATTTGACATTTTATTTTAGATTTATTTTTATGAGTTTTTTTATATTTATTTTTATTTATTAGTTTTTAAAATTGAAAAGAAATGATTTATTTGTTATGTTTTTTAATAATTAAATAATTTAGAGAACAGAATTTACTTTAAAAATATTTTTATGGAAAAATGTTTAAAATGAAAATCATGTTATTTGTATATTTAATTTTATAATTAAATTATTATAATTCCATAAGAACACAAGAAAAGAAATTTAGTATTCTCTAAAAATAATTATTTTCAAAATTATATTTAATATAAGAATGAATAAATTCATTGTTATAAAAGTTCTTTTTAAAGAATTATACCCATATTTAATTCCGATATTTCTAACAATTTTTAAATTTATATCTTTGAAATCATTTATTTCACTTTATCTTTCATTTAATGTGTATATTTATTATACAACAAAAACCAAAACTTATTATTTAAAAACAGAATTTAACAAAAAACTAATTGAATCATGTGAAAATATCAAAAAAGCAAATTTCAAACAATATTTCTTTTTCCCTTATCGTTTTATGCAATTTCTATTATATACTAAAACAAAAGTAAACTCTTCTAAAAAAATAGAAATTGAAAAAATAGATAATGTAGATGAATTTGGTTCAAAACTTCAATGGATAAATTATTCAGGAAAAGATAAAATAAAAGATATTCATAATAAACCATTAATATTATTATTTCCAGGAATAACTGGTGACTTTAATAGTTTATATATATATAATTTAATAGTATATTCTTTATTAAATAACTATGATGTATGTTTATTCCAAATGAGAACATTATCAGAAGAAATGAAAATAGATTTATCAAAAAAAAATTTTGATTTTTATGAAGATATAGATAAAATATTTGATTATATTAAAAAAACAAATCAAAATAAAATATTTTCTATTGGTTTATCATATGGAGCTAATTTTTTATCAAGATATTTAGGAAGTAAAAATTTAGAAACTAAATATATTAATTTTGGAGTTATTATTTCAAATCCTTTTGATTTATATATCAGTCAAAGAAATGGAGTTGGAACAATTTATGAACAACTAATATTAAATTTTCAGAAAAACAATTATAATAAAGGAATTAAAAGCTTGATTTCTCAAAGAAAAGATATTTTAGATTATAATAAATTATATAATGCTGAAAATATAAAAGATTTTGACAATAATTTTTTCGCTAAAATATTAGGTTATAGAAATGCAGATTCTTATTATAGAGGTATTTCTTCTTTTAATTATATAAAAAATATTAATGTTCCAACTTTAATAATTCATTCAAAAGATGATCCTGTCACTTCATATCAAGGCGTTCCTTTTGATGATATTATTGAAAATGATAATTTAATTTATATTGAAACTGATAAAGGAGGTCATTTATGTTTTGTTGAAAATGAAAAAGTTTTTAAATTTAAACAATGGCTATATAAACCTGTTATACAATTTCTTAATTTTTGTAGAGATTATGAAAAACTAAATTAAAGTTTTTTATTATTTCAATAAATTATATATTAAATTATTAAAATCAATAATTAAATGGCAATGATTTTAAAAGACTGAATATTTAAATTAAAATATTATTAGAAATTGTGATTTAATTGAATCAGAGAAATTAAAGTAATTGTTTAAAAGTAGTTCCAGTGATTTATTGTAAAGTGATTAAAAAATATATCATTATTATATATTCAATTTCTTCTTTTTTCTTGAAGAATTCAAAGGAGATTTTCTATTAAAATATGAAACTGAATTATTCTTTATTTTTTGACTCTTAAACAAAGTTTACAATTATAATTTGTTCTTAGGATGACCATTGTTTAATTAAATATATAAATTAAATTATTCCTTTTAGGAACTTTTATATTAATTGATGTCATTTAATTAATAAATCACCTTTTCAGAAGACTTTTGAAAATTCTGGAATTTATTTTTATTTTTTATAATTTCAATTCCAAAATTAAAATAAAGAAAGTTGAAATAGAATATAACAAATAAACTTTAATTCTTTCTATTAAATTAGGAAGAGTTTTTATTTTTATTAAATTTTAATCTTAAAAATTTAAGTTCATATATTTAATTTTTACTTTATTTAAAAAAGCAATAAAAATATATTGATACTCAGAAAATTAATAATATTAAATATATTTTCAAACTTACATAGCTCTGTTTATTTATAATAATAAATGTTTTATTATATATATATTATTTACAATTTTTATAATTATATATGAATAGCTAAATTCAAGATTAAGAAGATAAGAATTGAAAAGAAATTTCATTTATTTCTTCAAGAACCCATATATGTTTTATATTATTACTAATATTACTTCTTGTTGAAGAATTCGTTGAAATAGAACGAGAAGAAGGTACATTAAAGCTATTATTATTACTAATGATAATTTTATTCAAAGATTTAATTTGCGTTTTTACTTTTTCCTTTTCCTTTTCTTTTTCTTTTTCATTATCATTATTAATACTAATATTATTATTATAAATATAATTTATATTATGATTATTATTTTTATTATTATTAATATTATTAGATTTTTTTGTATGAATTATTTTAGGATTAAATAAATTTAAAGATTTCAATTTAATTTTTTCTTGATCAGTTAATATTTTATTAAAAAAGTATTTAACTAAAGTTACTCCAATATCGATATCATAATCATGTTTTTCACTTAATAAATCTTTTCTAAACTCAATTTCATTATGAAAAAATTTAAAATTTCCAATAATTTTACTCATAGCACATAAAATTTGGATATTTCTTTCAGAAAAATTAAAAGGCTCATACATAAATTTTAAATAATCAGATATATCTTTTTCTTCAATTTTCACATTAACATCATATCCGAAAATAATTAGAAGAGCTTTAATTTTATTAGCACTTTTTAAAATATGAACATCAAAAAAGATTCTATCACTTTTATTAATTTCAGATAAAATATCAAATAATTCTTCAAGTAACAAAGTTCTAGGAACATAAAACATAATATGATTAGAAACTTTTAAACTCATTTTAACAATATCATATATATTAGGAGTCATTAAATTTTTAATAGAATAAACATCAGAATTTTTATATTGTATTCCTCCCCAAGGTGGAGATAGGAAAATAAAATCAGCAAAAACTTTTTCTTTATCATATTTATCAATTTGTAAAAAATCACAATGAATAAAAGATATATTATCTTTACAATTATAAACTTTACAATTATTTTTACAAATATCTAATTTTTTATCATCAATGTCAATAGCATAAACTTTAGAACAATATTTTGAAAATTGAATAACATTTCCTCCACTTCCACAAAAACCATCAATAACAGAATAATTTTTAATTAATTTTGAAGTATATTCTGCTATTATTTCTGGAGTTACTGACCACCAGCCTAATTTTTTTTAAATATATATATTTTAAAATATTTTATTTTTTACTTTCATTATCCATTTTTATTCCTTCATCATATTTTGAATAATAATAATATCTTTGATAATAAAATGTTTTATCTGGAATTGAAAAGTAATTTTCATCATTTTCTTTTTTTATTTTTTGCCCTTTTTCTAATAATTCATCAAAGTGATCTTCGAATTGAATTAATTTCATTTTTGAAATGTATATTTTATAATCATTTAATGGAATTATTATATTTATTGGACCATATTGTTCTAAAAGATTTAAACAATAACATGCATTTCCTGTTTTCTTTTTTATTTTATGAGAACTGTGTTTTGATGATATGTAATTGTGAGTGTGATAATGATTTGAATGGTTTGGATTTAGGTAATTTTTCTTATTATTATTTTCCATTTTACAATATTTAATTTTTATTTTTATGATAATTGAAATATATTTTTTTTATTTTTATTATTTTGGAAATATATTATAATTTTTTTTGTTTTATATAAGAATTTTTTGAATTTAAATTTAAAGTTAGTTTCTAGAATATAATTTAATTTTTTTTAATTAAATATTATTAAAATCATCTATAATAATACCTAATTGAAAATTTAAAGAATTCAAATCTTTATAAAACTTTAAACAAAAATATCCAAAAAAAAATCAAAAACTTACCCGTTAAATTCAAGTACCATTTTATTATTATTTATTTTCTTTTCTTTGACCATTGATAATAAAAATCTTAATCTTTCTTTTACTATTATCAACTTGATTAAACTAATAGTGCTATTATAATTAGAATTATCTAATTTTAAATTCTTTTTCTAAAATTTAAAAAAATTAGCTTTTTTTGAATTTCTCATTTCTACTTTTTAAAAACAATTGAACTTAATTTCCATAACCACATTAAATGGAAACTCAAAATAAATATTAAATTTTTCAAAGATAATAATTACTTTGATGATTATTAAGTTATTATATTTTTCAGATTCATAATATTTTCTATTTTTTGTAATCAATTAATTCAACGAGAATTTTTATTTTTTTGTATTTTTCTTTTTTATCTATATTTCTTTAACGTCTAGAATTTCAGAAATTCTCATTTAAAAAACTTTTGATATTCTTTTACTTTATTTAAAATTATTTCTTGTTATTTCTAAATTGTTTCTTCTTTATCTAACCCAATTTCAAAATTAGTTTGCTCTTATTGTTCTTCTCTATTATATTATCATCTTTTCATTTACTCATTTAATCCAAACCAATCATTAAAATCTTGATTTGAAATAAATATATCTGGCAATTAGAAATATATTAGTAAAATTCATCTAAATTATTTTGTAAAGGAGATATATCAATTAATAATAAAAATTTCCTTTAAATTTCTTTCATTTTTATTTAATAAAGTATTTTCATTTTCCCCATTTGATTTTCATTAATTTATAACACAAATATTAACTCCTTCATAACTAATAATTATATAAATTTTTGATTCATTCTTTTTTAATCATCTTTAAGAACATTTATAATAAGAATAATGAACTATGACATTAATTTTTAGTTTCTCTATTCTAATTAGGAATAGAAGATTGAGTTACAATAACTTAGAAATAACATTTTGTTTTAATCTAATATTAAATCTGCTATAAATGAATTGATATAATAGTTTTTCCTAATCCTATTTCCTCAATCTAAAATACTGTTTAATTCTCTTTCATATAATTATTTAAAACAATTTAAACCATCTAATTCTAATCCATTAATTTTCTTCCTGTTTCATCTTATTATTTTTTTGTTGAAATAACTCTAATTCATTCATTTTTTTTATTTATTTTTTTGTTAATTTTATTAATTTCGAAAAAAATTCTTTTTATAAAATTATCAGTTTTTCTTTTCTTATTTTAGTCTTTCTTTGATTTTTCTCTTATTCTTGAACTAATTGAAATTCTTTTTTTTACTTTGGAGATTGATTGGGAGATGTTCATTTCAATCTTTTGAATTTAATTTCATTTTTAGGCAAATTAAATCACATTTTTCTTACATTTTATAATTTGATATCTATTATTATTTTTTTGTTTTTTTGATTACTTTAATGTTTTTTTTAAATGGGAATTTTTTTTAATTGGTTTTTTATATTATTTTATATTTACAATATTAAAAGCACTTTTAAAATAATAAAAAGGATGAAAAAATTATTAAAAAAAAGAATTTTTTTTATTTTCCCTCAAAGCAACATTTGAAGAGACTTTACTTAAAATTTCTTCTTTATAAAATAAAATTCCTTGTCTAACATCTGAAAAATCATTTGCAATTTTTTCTAAAATATCTCCTAAACAATATAAAGCAGTATCCATTTTATCTTCTCCCCAAAAGGCTTTAATAAAAATACCATTTTCCTTTTGAAATCTAAAATTTTGAGGAATATTATCAACTATAATAATTTTACTTAAATCTCTTCCTAATTTACTTAAATCTTTAACTAAATCACCATTAAACATAACTGTATGTTTTCTATATAATCTATAATCAAATATTTTATTTTTATTTTCTATAGCGTTTATTATTATATCAGCATATTTTTCAGTGGCTGAAGTAAAAACTATTAATTCATATAAATTTTTCATTTTTTCTAAAAACAAATCTAATCCAGGTCTAAAACGTAATAAACCATTTGAAGGTTCTTTTGGATTTATTTTAAATGATATTAAAGTTTCATCCAAATCTAAAACTAAAGTAAATTTTTTATTATTATTTTGCTCTAAATATACTTTTTCTTGTTCATAACCTAAAAAACTTGCATCTCCTCCTAATACACTTGCGTTTTTATTTAATATTCTTAATACTTTTTTTCTGAAAAATATATTTAATTCTTCTGTTGTTATATTATTTATATTTTTGTATAATTTAAAAAAATCTGAATTTAATTTATCATTTGCAAAATTTTTCAATAATAACCTTATATACTTTTCTATTGTTATATTATAAAAATTTAATTCTAATATTGAAGGAGATAAAGTACTGTTTTGGTTATTCATTTTATATTGTAAATAATCTTTATTATTTAAATCTAAATGAATTAATTTTTCTTTTATTATTTTTGATAATCTTTCTACCCATAAATTCCCTATTACACTTGATGATATTTTTGAATAAATATATTCACATATTATTAAATATGAATTATGATGATATTTTAATATATTCAATAAAATATCTTCACAAATTGGAAAAAAATTTTCATCAAATGAAATATTATAACTAAATATTATATCATATATTACATATATTATTGACATATGAACTATATTTTTTGCTTCTTGATTTTTAAAATAATTTTCAAAACTATTATAAAGAGATGAATTATAATAAAAATTTAAAAATTCAAAACATTCATTTGATATATCATTAATTTTTATTTTATTTAATATATCAACATATTTTTCTTCAAATAAAAGTAAATCTTCAATATTAACTATTGGATCTTTATTATTTTGGTTTATTAAATTTGAAATATTGAAATGATTATTATCTTTAGAAGAAAAATGTCTAACAATATTATTGTTTGGAATACTAACATTTTTTTTTATGAAAGTATTGGAATTAGTTCGAAAAGAAGAGGGAGAAAAATGAGTGCTTCTATTATTTTCTAATTTTGATGTTGAATAAGGTGTTAAATTATTTAAATTATTATCACGATTGTTTTCTATATTTGAATTAATTGTTGCATTTATAAAATTTTCTTCTCTTTTATTATTATAATTATAATTTTTTCTGTTTATTAAATAATCTTTTGGAATTCCTTGTGATCGAGAAATTTTAACTTCGGAATTATTTCTTCTTCTAATCATATTTTTAATAATAAATATATTTTTTATATATAAACTAAATTGATAATAAAAATTAATTACTTTTTTCTTTTATTTAAATGAATCATATTCTTATAATTATAATTTATATTAATGGAGAATCATGAAACAATTATTTTAACAGATGATGAAAATTGTGAATTAAATAACAAAGAAAAATTGAATTTTTTAAATGAAATGTTAGAATTAGGAGACAATAATAATGATGAATTTGATGAAGAAAATTTAAAGTTAATTCAAAAAACAAATAAAAAAAAATTTATTCCTTTATCAAGAATAACTAATAATTTACCTTCTTTAAGACAAAAATCAATAATTCCTCATTTAATTATTATTGCTGTTGTTTTATTTACTTTATTATGTTATAAATTAAAATTAAAAATGACAATTATTCCTTTAATTATTATTTTTACTTCTTTAATGATTTTGTTATTCATGGAAGGAAATGAGAAAAAATGTTTATATAAAAAATTAAATGAAGAAATTTTAAGATATTTCAATTTAATTAAAGCCAATAAAAATATTATAAAAGATGATTTGAATGCTCCTCTTTTAAATATATAAATTTGATAATTAAATATGAAATATAAATTTGAGTAATGTATTAAAAAATATAAAAATATATAGAGTAAATTAAAATAAAAGATAGTTAAAAATTTAATAGACTTGAAAAATAAATTTTCGAAATCAAAAACTAAAAGAAAAAATATTATTTAAAATAATTTTATATAAGAAATTACATTAAGAGGTAGGGTTGAACTGAATATTTAATTCCTTTCATATTAATTTTAAAACCAAAGTCTTTATTATCAATTATAAATAAGAAAAAATTTAAGAATACACAATAAATTAGAAAAACCAAAAATTCATAATAATTGTTTTTCACGAATAAATTAAATTATTGCCATAAATTAAATCTATTCCAAATATCATATCTTTTAAACAAATTTTAATATTTGTTTTTTCAAAACTACAAAAATTAATGTTTAATTCTAAAAAAACGAAGTAATTTTTCTAACATTCAATACATTTTCAAAATTCAAGCTTATTTTCAATATGAAAAACAAGATAATTTCTTTTTAAACATATGGGAATTTTTTCTTCTATAAAAACTCCTTTGTTTGTTTTTGAATTATTTAAAAAATATAAATTAACTGAGTTACATTAACACAAAGCATTAGTAATTTTTCCCTTTTCAATTTCATTATCATAAATTAAATTTTGTTCTCTTTGGATATTCTATGAATTATCATTTTTTACTAAAATAATTTCACTGAATAGTAACTCTTTTTTTATTTTATATCATCTAAACATAATTCAATTCTTTCTCAATAATTTTATTTTACTTCAGTAATATAATCATAAAGAGAAAAAAGTTTTTTTTGCTATTTTTAAAAGTAGATCGAGTTATTATTATTCATATGATATTAATAAAATAAAAAAAAAGTAAAAATATTTTGGAAGTAATTCATTATTTTATTAATTTTTTTCTTTTATCTTTTTTTTATTTTTTTACATATTTTCTTTTGATCTATTTGTAAATTTCAATAGAAAATATCATCATAAGGGAATTATTACTTTATGATTTTAAAAATATTAATAGTCGAGAAATTAATATGAAATTTTTATAAATTTTAATTAAGAGCTTCGTTGATAATAATATATAATAAAAATTATATTAGGGTATTACATTATATCCAAAAAAATTACACTCCCAAAAAAAAAAATAAAATAAAAAATATTCTATTGAAATTTGTTCTTTATCTAAAATATTAAAAAAATAACCTGTAATTAAATAAAAATTCTACCGAATAAATTCTCGTTTAAATTAAAAAATAAGGAAATATACTCACTTAATAAATACTTAGATATTATTTTATTGAAAGAAAGCAATTAAAAAATGAAAAATGAAACATTAATTGTGAAACTTCTAATTATTATATTATAAATTTGATAAATAAATTTTATTAAACAAATTAAAACCTGTTTTATGTCTCAAGAAAATCATAAAGGAGAAAGTGAAATAAATCATACCAAAAAAAAAAAAGATGTAAAAAACAATTTTTGGTATATAAATAAAAAAAAAAGAAATAATATTTCTCCAAACATAAAAGAAAAACTCAATGAAAAAATAAAACAGTTAT
>JAEEGK010009072.1_pt1 | contig 23328 bp, 16 predicted proteins | sample 8958771 | NCBI WGS metagenome assembly JAEEGK01 (sample SAMN16246547, study PRJNA631951) | gut metagenome | biome: gut microbiome; feature: rumen; material: SC-attached | host: Bos | place: Iran: Karaj | collected 2018-10 | reverse complement strand
AAAAAAAAATTAAATAATTTATTTCTTACTTTCATTGATCTTAAAGCTGAATTTGATCTTGATCTTTCTCTTTGTTTTCTTCTTTCTTCATAATATTGATTTATATCTTTCTTTTCTCTTTTATAATTATCTCTCCTACTTTTTTTCCTATATGAATGTCTTGAATGACTTCTTGAATAATCTCTTCTTCGATGATGATATGGAGAATGATGTCTGTGATGATGTGATTTGCGATGATGACTTTTAATTGTTGAATTTGTTGATTTTTCAGTTTTTGGACTTACTTTTTTTATTGGTATTAGGCTACTTTCTGTTAAATTAGAATTTACAGGTTTTTCATTTTGATTTTTTTGAGATTGACTATATGAATTTTTTAAATCAGTTAATATCTTCTTTGCTAACATTTTTTTTTTGTTTTTATATATTATTATTATTCATGTTTTCATTAACTTATTTTTTTAATTTATTTATTTTTGAAAATTAAATGAAATCTGATTTGTTGATAAAAAAAAAATTCCTTCAAATTCCAAATTATCAAAAGGAAAAAGATGAATCAAATAATAAAAATAGATTTAAAGTAACGGATTTTTTAAATTTAATGAAATATAATCCAAATAAAACTCATAGAGAAAGAGAAGAATATCCTCATTTAAAATTATCAATTCAAAAATGTATTTATGAAACAGAAAGAAATGTGTCTCAAGAAAAGGAAAATAATAGATACTTAACAGAAACAAAACATGAAATAAGTAAATCTCTATTACCTCAAATATTTGAAAAAAATAAATTATTTTCAAAATCAAGAAATAAAAATATATTAAGTCATTCAAAAGGGAAAACTTCAATTAAATTATTAGATAATAATAATACTTATATAATTAAACCTGAAAATTGTGGTTATTTAGTTAAAAAATGTTTAGAACATAGAATAAATTGGAAAGAAATAAATGATTATATATATAATTATAATATTGTAAATTTTAAATGGCAACAAAATATTTTTGGAATAGATTATAGTAATTTAAGTAAAAATAATGGAATTAAACAAATGGTAAATCATTATGAATTTCATTATTATATATCAAATAAAGCAAATTTATTTCAAAACTTAATAAAATACACAGAATCAATAAATGAAAATATATTTAAATATATTCCATTTACAATTCTCTTTGAATATGAAAATGGAAAATATATGGAAATAATGGATAGCTTTGATGAATTATTTAATAATATGGATGAATATATTATTGATTATAATGATATAAATTTACTTTCAGAAAAGAAAAAAGATTCTAAAAATTATGCAAATAATTTTTCTCCTACTGAAAGATTAGGAAGTAAAACTCCTATAGTAATTCCATCAACACATTATGAAAAAAATAAAAAAGGAAATTTATGGATTTTAAAAGCACCTGATTTAAATAGAGGAAGATGTATTAAATTAATCAATTCAATAAATTCATTAAAAAAAGATATTAAAAACTTTAATCAAGGAATAATAAGAGGATATGAAAATGAAAAAAATTCAGAAAAAAAAATAAATGAAAATACATATAAATCAAATATAGTAGTAGTTCAAAAATATATTGAAAAACCATTATTATATTTTGGAAGAAAATTTGATATTAGAATTTGGGTTTTATTAACTCATAAAATGGAAGTTTATATGTTTAATGAAGGTCATTTAAAAATTTGTAGTATTAAATATAATTTAAATGATAATGATCCTTATTCTCATTTAACTAATTATTCTTTTCAAAAAAAAAATATTAATTTTAGTAAATATGAATATGGAAATGAAGTTTCTTTTGATGATTTACAATATAATATTGATTGTAATTATCATGAGTCAAAAGTAAATTTTAAAAAAGATATTATACCAAAAATAAAAGAAATAATAGAACTAACATTTAAAAGTGTGAAAAAGAAAATAAATATATTTAATAGACATTATACTTTTGAAATTTTTGGTTTTGATTTTATGTTAGATGAAAATTTTAATCCTTTTCTAATTGAAGTAAATACTAATCCAGGATTAGAAGAAAGTTCTCCTTTAATTAAAATGTTAGTTCCAAGAATGATTGATGATGCTTTAAGATTAACTATTGATGATATTTTTACTCCTGTTTATTCTTTTGAAAATAATATTTATTATAAAAATAAAATGAATTTTTTTATCAAAGTCCTTTCCCTGTTAAAGGATATTTTAATAGTGAAAATTTATTCAAATTTATATGTTGTTGTGGGAAAGATACTAATGATAAAAGTAATAATAAAATTAAATATAAGAAATTGAAAATTAAAAAATATAAATTAAAAGATGTTTAAATCAAAAATGATTATTATATAACATGTAAATATTTATATTTTTATTTATTTGTGAATGAGTGAAAAATAAATTATAAACTATTTTAAATAAACCATATTTTTAATTATTTAAAAATAAATTTAAATAAATTTAAACATTATTCTTTTAATTTGAATAACTTTTATATTTAATAATTATATATAGTAATTAATGGCTGAATTTATAGTATGTTTTGGTAGTGATGATGAAAAAAAAGAAAATAAAAGAAAAAAAGCTCCTCATCACACATATAATCAATATGAAAAGAAAAAAAAAAACAAACAAAAATATCAAAAACAAGAAATGAATGATAAAAACATAATAAAAAATGAAAAAGAAAAAGAAGAAAAAATGAAAATTGCAAAAGGAAAAATATATTCAGAAGATTTTATAGAGCCTAATTTATTAAAAATAGAAAAATCTCCTCAAAATTTTTCAGAAGAATTAGATTTTGGAAATACAGAATATAAATTGAAATTATGTGGAATAAACAATCAAAAATTAGCAAAAAGAATTACTCAAATGAAATTTAGATTAAGAGAAGGAAATGGAGAATGTCATTATTATATAGGAGTAGAAGATGATGGAAATCCTTTAGGAATAAGTGAAAAAGAAATGGAAATATCAATAGAAACAATAGAAAAAATGGTTTCAGAAATAGAAAATGCAAAAATAACAAAAATAGATTATTTAAAAGGTCAAAATGGTTTAATTAGTGAAATAACAATAAATAGAAATATAATGAAAGAAAATGATAATAATATAAATAAATATAATCAAAATTATGAGGAATTAAAAATAGGTTTAATTGGTGAAGAAAATAGTGGTAAAAGTACTTTAGTAGGGTGTTTAATATCTGATAAAAAAGATAATGGAAATGGTTTAACAAGAACAAATGTTTTTAAACATAGACATGAAATTAATTGTGGAAAAACTTCTTCTTTTACTCATCAAATTATGGGTTTTGATAAAAGTGGAAAAAAAACTAATATTAATGATTTTGGTAATTTAAATTCTTGGTCTGTTATTGTGAATAACTCTGAAAAAATTATTAATTTTATTGATATGGGAGGAAGTGAAAAAAGTTTAAATAATTCTCTTAAAACTTTATCTAATAATTATTTAGATTATATTGTTTTATCTATTTCTGTTGATAAAGGAATTACTAATAATACTCTTTTATTTTTAGATATTATTTTTAAATTATATATTCCTCTTATTATTGTTTTTACTAAAATTGATTTAATAAATGAAAATGATAGGAGTAATGTTTTATATATTTTTGGAAAGGTTTTAAAAAAATTTAAATGTGGTAAAAATCCTTTAGTTGTTAAAAATAAAGAAGATATTGTAATGTTTTCTTCAAATATGAATGAAGGTATTATTCCTATATTTCTTATATCAAATAAAACTGGAGAAGGATTAGATTATATAAATAACTTTTTTAGTATTTTACCAAATAAAGAAAATGATATGTTAAATAATAAAAATAATGATGATATTAATGAAATATTAAATATGAGATTTGACTTTTTAAAAATACATAAAGATGAAGAAGGAAAAAAAAACAATATTTTTATTGTTGAAGGAATAGTAACTCAAGGAAAAATATTATCAAATGAAAATTATAATTTAGGTCCTTTTAATGATAAAGATAATTCATTTATTAAAGTAAAAGTTCTTTCTATTCATTGTAAAAAAATGACAGTTCAAAATTCAATAAAAGGTCAATTTTGTAGTTTAGAAATCTTATTAGAAAAAGAAAATAATTTATATGATAAAATTAGAAATGGAATGGTATTAATAGGAAATAAAGTTCCTCAAATTTCATGTAAAAAATTTAAAATTGAATTATGGTCTTTAAAATCAATTGAAAATGATATTAAAATTAAAAAAAGTTATCAGCCATTAATTCATTTAGAACATATTAGTCAAGTTTGTAAATTTATTGTTGATGAAAAAGAAAATGAAATTATTATTCCTTGTGATAAATCTATTATTATTGATGTTGAATTTATTTATTATCCTGAATATGTTAGAAAAGATTCTTATATAATTATCTTAGATAATTATCTTAAATTATATGGGGCGGTTCGAGAAGTTTATACCTAAGAAAACATTTTATATATTAATGTTTCTTTTAAAAATGATTGATTTTTTTATTATTATTATTCATTATAATTTTAATTGTTTTATTTATCAAAAATTATTTTTTCTATCTGTTAAAAGAAAAATTAAATTGCTTGAAAAATTTTTTTTTTATAAATTTTTAATTTTTATAAATTATTAAAAAAGGATTTGAACTTACCAATTTTCAAGGTAAATATCTTCTTCTTCGTTTTCATCTTTTTTAGTTTCAACATCATCATCACTTTGACTATTATTATTATCATCTTTTTCTTCTTTTTCAAATTCTTTATTATTATTTTTTACTTCAATAATACCAAATTTATCCATAATTCCTTTATTAATATCTAGTAATCTAATATTATATTGTTGATCTAAACCAAAATAAGAATCACTAATAATATATAAAACAAGAGAATCATTATCAATTTCTTTTGGTGCAATGAATGAAATGTTTTTAAAAATTTTTTCTTTAAAAGAAACTTTTTCAAAAACTAAAATTTCATTTGTTTTAATATTTCCAATAATAATAAACCATCTGCAAGATTTGATTTTACCATATAAACTATAAATAATTAAATTATTTTTAATATCATTATTTTTTTTTAAATGAACTGTAATTTGACAATCACTATTTTCAATAATAGGTTTATTATAAATTTTTTTTAAAGAAGAATCTAAAGAATATAATTTAAATGAAACATCTAAAATAGGTAATTTACTTAAAATATCAATTAAATTATCCATTTCATCATTAGGAATATTATTAATTCCACAATCCTCAGTAAAAAATTTTTTTATATCTTTCCCACTATGATACATTTCACATAATTCACAAATATGATTAATATTACCTCTATTATATATTTTCCTAATATCTTTAATATCAAGAGAAGGAAGAGTTCTTAAAGAACAATCATTTTCCCAAAGTCCTTGCATAACCATTTGAATTAAAGTTAATATATTTAATGTAGTGTCTAAATGTTTTTTTTTAAATGATATATCTGCCATAAATAATAAAATACGAATACAATTATCTAATACTGTTTTTAAATCTGTTTTATAATCACTTATTGGCATTGGAATACGAGAAAAATGTGCTTGAATTAATAAATTTGCTTTTGTATGTGAAGAACCAAAATTAAAAGAATCTAATTTTATAGGTAATTCACTACTTAATTGCTCATTTATTGATTCTTCATTATGTCTTACTGGAACATCATCAAATTCAGAAGCTTTTGATAATAAATCTAATAATTTAATTATTGATAAATTCTCCTTTAAATTATCATAATAAAATTTAGCTGATTTGTAACTCATATAATAAAAAGAAGTTAAATTACCTAAATCTGTAGGATGAATTTTATCTCCATCAAAAATTTCAATACAATTTGCTTTGTGTAATTCATCTAAGACATTATTTAAAACATTATTTAAATAATTATTTAAAGTATTAGCATTAGTGGAAGAAGACAATCCATAAAAAGTAGGATTTTTAACTAATCTTTTAAAAAAATAAGTCCATCTAATATATTCAATACATAAATTTTTAGTAGTTAACATCCCACTAGATATTTCAGCATTAATATGATCAAAAAGCATTTTATGTAAACTACTTTCCAAAGGGAAAGGTTCATATAAGAATTTCTTATAGAAATTTTTTTTATCTTGTTTAACAAATAAACAAGCAACAGCATCATCATCATATTGAGGTCTTCCAGCTCTTCCAATCATTTGTAAAATATCAGTAATAGGCATATCAACATAAGTACATAATTTAGGATGATAATATTCAGTTCCTTTAATAATAACTAAATGAGCTGGAAAATTAACACCCCATGCTAAAGTACTTGTTGCAATTAAAATTTGTATTTTTTGATTTAAAAATAATCTCTCTACTATTTTCCTATCTGTTTCAACTAATCCTGCATGATGCATTCCAACACCAAAACTTAAAGTATGTTTTAAATTTTCATCATAAATACAATCAATATCATTTTGAATTTCATTAATAGGAACATTTAAAAATGAATTTCTACTATAATCTCCAAGAGAATGATTAGCGCTTAAGCTAATTAAATCTAAAGCAGTTAATCTAGTTTGTCTTCTACTAGAAACAAAAATTAAAACCGGTTTATTATCACTGAAATTAATAACAGCATTATAACAAGGTTTATTCATAGTAGCCATTCTAGGACAATATCTTTTTTCATTAAATCCTTCAATATGAATAGTAACTGGACAAGGTCTCACAGCAGGTTTAAAATTAAATAATCCAGGAGCTTTCTTATTATTATTACTTAATGATATTCCAAGCCATTCAGCAACATCACTTGAATTTGCAAGAGCAGTAGAAAGACCAATGAAACGAACATTACTTTTTAATTTATGTGATATAAACCTCATACGAGATACTATAACTTCTATTACAGGACCACGTTCTAATCCTAATAAATGTATTTCATCTATTATTACTATTGATACTTTCTTGACATAAGCTCTTTGATGCCAATTACGAGATATTCCATCCCATTTTTCAGGTGTTGTTATTAAAATATCTGAATTAAGAAGACTCTCTATATCTGGTGTGAAATCTCCTGTTAATTCTAATACGTTTTTATTAATAAAGGAAAATTTATTTCGCCAATCTAATACTCTCTCCTTTGCTAATGATTTTAATGGTGCTATATATATTATTTTACCTGTTGGATTTTTTTTAAATAAACGTAACATTGCTAATTCTGCTATTACTGTTTTACCTGATCCTGTTGGTGCTCCTACTAATAAATTTTCATCTGTGTGATAAACAGAATAAAATATTTGAGTTTGAACTGGGTTGAAAAATTTAAATGAATCACTGAATACTTTTTCATAATCTTTATCTTGTAAAGCACTTAAAGGTAAAGGATATAAATTTAATAATTCTGTTTTTATATCTTTATCATCTGGAACTTCAATATCATGAAGATAAAATGATTCACTAATTGTACTTCCAATCCATCTTTCACTTATTACTGTCACTGTGTATATACTTTCGATATGTGCTTCTCTTTGTCCTGGTTGTATATCAAAGGGAACTGCAAATGTTAATACTGTTTCCTTTGTTTTCATTTTTTTATTTTGCTTTGGTATTATTGAAAATTGCTCATGATGAATTATTTCTTTCTCATTATTAACTGTTAATAGAAATGGCTCTGATTCATGAGAAAATTTCTTTGACCAATAAAATTTTGGTGTTAATGTTACTGTTATATTTAATATTGTTCTTGTTAAAGGCTTTTTTTCAACTTTCATATAAAATTGAGGAATTTTTCTTGCAAATTTTATTAATTCTATCGCAGACGGAATTGTTAAATTTAATTCTTTTGATAACATTACTTTATCTTCTTTTAATATATCATTTATTTCACTTTTACCTAAATTATCTAATTTTTCACATATATGTGTTTTTAAATATCCCTCTTTATCCATATTATTATTATTAGTATATTTAAATCGGGAATTTTTAGATAATTTTGCACTGGATGAAAAAAAGGTTAATTGCCATAATGGAGTTTTTCTTGGAGCAACTCTTCTTTCAACAAATTTCATATAATTAATAGCGAGAAATGTAGTATTAATTAAATGTTTATGTAAACATATTTCAACCATAGCTCTTAATATTCTTGGACTATTATCGATAATATATGCAGAATCAATAAAAAGAGAACTTGCTTTAAATTCTTTATCTCCATGTAAATAAGTATCAAGTAATATAATAGGTTTTAATTGATCAATAGATACTTCCTGAATTGAATTACCACTGATTAATTCATATTTTTTAGCTAAATCATTTAATTCTCTTTTTTCTTCTTCATATATTTTCATATTAATAAATTCCTCACTTTTAGACAATAATTCCAAAAAACTTTTTTCAGTCATATTTTCTTTTAAACCTTTATTAAATTGATCAATACTTTTATAACTCATATAATAATTAGAAGCAATTCTTCCTAAATCAGTAGAATGAACTTGTCCGCTTTTGTTAATATATCTAATTAGTTTGACATTATTTAAAACATTAAAAGCATTAATAATTCTTCCTTTCAAAGTCCCTAAATTTTGATTTCTATTTGGCCCAGTTAACCTTCTACCAAAATAAGTTAAATTAACCCAATTAATTGCATCATTAATATTACTAACATTTCCAATAGCAATTTCAGCATTTAAAGCATCAGCAAGGAATTTTGTTAGAGAAGATTCAATAGCTAATTGGTCTTTAAGTAATAAAACATAATGATTCATTTTATTAAAAGGTGAAATAATAATACCAACACCTTCATTATCATATTGTGGTCTTCCAGCTCTTCCAAACATTTGTTGAATATCTAATATTCCAATATCTTTAAAATCACTTGATGAAGCATCATAATATCTTGTTCCTTTTATTATACATGCATATGCTGGTAAATTTACTCCCCATGCTAATGTACTTGTAGACACTAATACTTTTAATATTTTTTCTCTAAATAAATTTTCTATTATTGTCCTATCTTTTCTTAATATTCCTGCATTGTGAAATCCTATTCCATATTCTATTAAACTTTCTATTTTCTTATTTGATATTTTCACATTTGAATATTTCTTCAACTTATTTCTATCAGGAATAAATAAATTTAAATCACCTTTTTCTTCTGCTATTTTTAAAATTTCATCTGCAAAATTAATACTTTCAAATCTAGAATGAACAAATACTAAAACTTGTTTATCATTTTTTAAAAAATCAACAATTTGATCATAAGTAACATTATTTTCTAAATTTTTATAATCTTCAAATTTTAAATCACTTAATCCAAAAAAGGACATTTGTAAAGGAGTAGCACGATAAGAAGAATCGAAAGCGAATAAACCTTCTTTAACTCTTAAAAAATCAGCAACATCATTATAATTAGGTAAAGTTGCAGAAAGACCTGTTAATCTAACAAATTTTTGGTTTAATTCACTTTTTCTTATTGTTCTTGCAACTATACATTCTAATACTCTTCCTCTATCTTCATTTAATAAATGAATTTCATCTATTATCATTAATTTTAAACGCTCAAATATTTCATCATGTTTTCTTGTAAATAAATCCCATTTTTCTGGTATTCCAATAAATAAATTGGTTTTTTCTATTTGCTCACGAGATAAATTCACATCTCCTGAAAATTCATTTGTAATTATATTTAAAAATTTTAATTGATAATTGAATTTATTTACAATTTCATTGGCTAAAGCTTTAAGAGGAACTAAATATAATATTTTAAAATCCCAAGTAATATTACTAAAATCAAAATCTTTATCTAAATTTATTAAATTTTTCATTCTTAATTCTTTATTAATTTCCCTTAATATTGTTATTAAAGCAATATTAGTTTTACCAGCTCCTGTTGGAGCAGCAATTAATAAATTTTCATCTGAATTAAAAGCTTTATTAAAAACTGTGGATTGAATTTCATTAAATAAATTAAAATTAAAACATTTGTGAAAATATTCTGGTAATTTTTCTTTAACATTAATTAAATCTACTTTCTTTCTTTCTTTTAATATTGGTTTTACTTTAACTTCAATAAAATTCTCATGTTTAATTGATTCTGTAATATAATTTTCTTTATCTCTTTTTATATTTTCACTTACTTGATCTCCAAAAGCTGATTTAATTGGATTATTAATATTATCTTCATTTTCATTTTCATTTTCTTCATTTTCATATTCAATTTCGAAAAAATTTAAAAATTTTTTTGAAAAACCTAATTGTTCTAAAATTTTAAAATTTTCTTCTTGAGCTTGTTGTAATTCTGTTAATTTTTTTTTCTTTTGTTTCTTTTCAATAAATTGAACTCCAAATAAACGTAAATTTTCTTGTTGTTTATTTATATCATTTTTTTCTTCTATTCCAGCTTAAGCAATTTTAATTAATTCTCTTATTTCTTGTAAATTTTGAATTAATTCTGATACTGTTTCTATATCATCATAACCTAATAAATCTACTAATTGATTTTCAAGTAATTCATCATTATTTGTATTTTTTATTGTTTCTAAAATATTAAATATTAAAAATTGATTTGATTTTAACTTTTCATTTTTTAATATTATTTCTTTAAAAATATTTTGACTTTCATTTCTTTCTTTTTTTGATATTGATTCTAAATTTTTAATATGACTATCGTAATTGTCGCTTATTTGTTGTTTTATAAATTGTCTTTATAATTCATTTTTTTCTTTATTTTCTTCTTCTTCTTTTTTTAATGAAATATCAAGTAATTTTTCTTTAATGCTTATTTCTTCTTTATTATAATTCGGATCAACATTCATTTTATTTTTTTCAATTTCAATTCTTTCTTGTTCTTCTTTTTCTTCTCTTTTTTCTTTTTCTTATTTTTTCCTTTTATATTCTCTTTTTTTTTCCATTTGATGAATATGAATATTCTCTGTAAAATTATCATTTCTTCTTTTTAATTTTCGATGGGAATAATATTGATTATAGTTATTATTATTATCATTAAAATAATTAGAATTATCTTCATAATCGTATTTATTATTGTAATTATTATAATTGTTATAATTATTATAATCTTTGTTGTAATTATCTTGATTATTATAATAATTGTTTCCTCTCTTTCCCTATAATTTCCTCTCTTATTTCTATGGGAAATTAGGATTTTCCATTTTTTTTGTCTTTTAATTTTTCTTAATTCTAAAATAGAATTTAATATCTAAAAATAAATAATTTCTCCATATTCATTTAAACAAAAAAAAAATATATAATTAAACAATTTTAGATTAAATATTATTTTTATATTCAATATTATGAAAAAAATAATAAATATTTTAAAAACACATAAAAAAAATATATTTACAAAATACTAAAAAAATTCAATACTTTAATTTTTTCATTCTTTTTTCACATAATTTATGTAATAAAGGAATTTTAAAATGATTAGTTTGAAATTTATTTTTTTCATTTTTAATAGATTCTTTCCATATTTTAACAATTTCATTAATTTTTTCTTGTGGAGTTAATAACTTTCTACTTTTATTTTCATATTCTCCTCTAACAGAATCTAATTTAATAGTATTATAATTATAATAATTATCATTTAAACCATTAAATTTAATAATCGGTTTATCATCATTAATTTCTTTTTGTAATAAATTAAATTTCATTTCAGAATTTTTTTCAAGTGTAAGTCGAGAATATATATTACGAGAAGTTTTAGCAATTTCTTTTTTTGTAAATTTACTATAATTATTATTTCTTAATAAATGATTTACTCTTTTTTTAGATTGAACTGAAAAATTTGTTGAAATTGATTTATCTATTAAGGATAAATCATTATCACTTTTTATGCATTTTGTTTTTTTTTTTAAATGTTCTTCTAATATTCCTTTCCTTCTTAAATAAAATATTTCTGAATCATTTGATAATAAAGTTAATCTCTTATCATTAAATTTTTTATTACTTACAAAAGCACTTTGTAATCTTGGAATTTCTTTTTTTTTTAATTTAAATTTTAATTTATTATTTTCTATTTCTTTTTCTTTTATTTTTTCTTCACTTTTAGTTTTATGATTATTTGATTTTTCTTGAAATATTCTTTTATTAATTTTATATCTTTTTCTAAGATAATATTGACTTGTTAATATATACTTAAAATATTTTTGAAAAGAATTTCTTGAATCAATAGGAATTGAAAAAATATTAATTTTAAATAAAATAGTTTCAAAATTTTTAGTATATAATTTTTTTCCTTTTTTCCCAAATAATTTTTCAAGAAAAATAAAATCTCCTTCATCATAAATAATATCATTTGCTTTTTCACTTTCACAACTTCCTTTATAAATTAAATAAAAATTTTTTTCTTCATCCTTATTATTAATTTGTGTATGAGCAGGAATATAAAATTCTTCTATATTTGAAAAAAATAAATCAAATTGATTTTTATTTAAATTTTTACAAGGAGGAATATGAGATAATACAAAATCAATTTTATTTTTTTCACTTTTTGATATTTTTTCTATTAAAGATTTAATTCTACTTATATCAATATATAATAAAAGTATTTCTGGAGAATTGAAAATATTTTTTTCATTTTTAAATAAAAAATCTTTATTAAAACTCTTATTTTCAATGTAAGTATAAGCTGAACTAAAATGAATATTATTTTTTATTGTTATTTCTCTAAATAAAGATGTTCCTCCAAAAATTAAATGTTTATTATTATTATTATTTAAATTATAAGTGAAAAGTTCATTTTCTTTTTTTTTTTCTAATTTAGAATTTAATTTAAATTTTTTAAGGATACTTTGATTTAAATTAATTGAAGTTCTCATTGTATAATTAGATTCTTTAAAAAAAATATTTTTATTATTTATATTATTAAAAGAATTATCATTTGATTTAATTGATTTAATTTTCCAATTAACTTCATTGAAATTTAAATTATATTCTTGTAAAATATTTTCAAGGAATTCTTTATTTAATTCAGAAATTTGATATGAATAAGTTTTAACTTTAATTCCTCCTTGAATTAAAATATAATAACCTTTTATTTCAGAACCTTCTTTAAATAAACAAAAATTATTATTTGTTCCTATTATTTTAGCTTCTCTTATGATTGGAATAAATTCTTTTAAATTTATTTCATTCATTAAAAAAAATGGTTTTACTTTTTTATTATTAAAAATTATTGTCGCTACTTTCTAAATAAATAATATAATTTTTTTTACTTCTATTTGTTTTTCATCTTCTAAGAAATATTTTCCATTATTTAGTGAATCAAGTAAAATTGATGTTAATTCATTGTGTTGAAAATTTTTATTATTTTCTTTTTCATATATTTCTTTTCTTGGACTATAAAATATTATTTTTTATTAATATATTTACCTATTGAATGCAGATATTGAATTTGAAAAATTAGAATATAAGTTTTTACTGAAATTTAAAGACATTATTTATTTATTTTTTTTAATTTTTTATTGATTTTTTCACTTTAAATATTTATTATAAAAAATAAAAAAAATGAAATTAAACATTCAATTAATTTATTAAATAAAAGAATAATTTTTTTAAATAATATAAATAAAAAGTTTCATAATTTATTATAAATAATCTCTGATTTCATCTACTTCATAAATACTTCTAATTTCTTCAATTCTTTCAAAAATTTCTTTTTCTTTTTTTTCAGTGTTTTGGATTTTTTCTTCTATTTCTTTTTTCCAATCATTATCATCATCTGTAACTTTTTCAATAGCACTTTTTAAACTTTTTATTATATTATCTTCATGTTTTAAAAAAATCTTATTTACATCATCTTCAATTTTATCAAATTCTTTTATATCTTCTATTTTTCTTAATTCTTTATCTAATTTAGTTAATTCTTTAGTTTCATTTTTTAAATCTTTATAATATTTAGATATGTATTTTATTGAATTTATTGCTTTTGATATCATTAATTTTTTATCAATAAATTTATGATAATTATCATCTTCTTCTTTTTTCTTATTAAGATAATTTTGTAAATCTGATTTAAATTGTTCCTTTTCCTTTTCTTCCATCATTAAACCAGGAATAGTATCATCTAAAACTTCTATATTTTCTTTATCTTTAAAAATAATATTTCCATTAATGATTTTTTCTAAATTCTTTATGATTATTAAATAATTTTTTCTTTTCTCTTCTTTCTCTGGGCATTTACTATTATCATAGATTTTCTTTAAATTAATTTTACATCCAAACCAAAATTCATCTTTTTTCATTAATTTATCTTCAAAAAATACTTTCAAATCAGCAAAATCTTGACATTCATTAATATCAACTCTAATTTTACATTCATTATTTTCAAAAGGAATTAATTTATTATTATCATTAATTAGTTCAATATTATTATGATTCAATTCACATTTAATAGAATAATAATGATTAAAAGTTTTAAGAGCTTTTTTAGGAAAATAATCCTTATTCATTTCAAAAAATCTTAAAATAGAAGCACCAACACTAGCACATTCATCAATAAGCATACATTTCGAAATTTTTAAATTATTTTGTTGTAATATATCTTGAATACAAGGAGTTAACATTAATTGACCTGCAAGTTCAACAAATTCAATTATAATTCCTTTAGTTTCATAATTCTTAATTATTGTTTGTAAATGTTTTCTAAAATCTTCTAAATAATCATTTATTAATTCTTCAAATTTATCTCTTGTTAAAACCATTATTAAATCTTTATCTAATTCTTGATCAAAAACATCTATTGATATATTTATTTCTGTATTTACTGTTAATTTTACTCTTGCTGTTTGAATTACTTCTAATAATTTATGTTTTGTTTTTGGATTTAATTTATAATCTTCTCCTAAATCATTTTGCTTTTTAAATTCATTAAAACAATATTCAACTAATCTTTCATCAAAATTTCTTCCTCCTAAATGCTTATCAAAATAAACATCTAATACTGAAAATTCTGTTTTAGAAAATTTAGAAATAAAAAAAGTAGTTTTTGAATGTCCAGCATCAATGAATAAAATATTTTTTTCATTTTCACTCTCAGCAAATAAATCATCATATTTAGTATAACCATAATACATAGTAATAGCAGAAGTTTCATTATATAATTTTACATTTTTCATTCCTAATGTTTCACAAATTAAATATAATTTTTGTCTTTGACAAGTATTATAATAATCAGGAACACTCAATGAAACATAATCATATTTAATCTCATTTTTCTTAAAAAAATAATCATTAATTAAATAAAGATAATCAGCAATTAAATCTTGACTTTTAACCTCATATTCACCATTAGGTCCTTGACTTTTAAATTTATAATTATTAATATCTTGATTAAGTAAAAAACCATAATTTAATTCTTTTTTATAAAAATCATTGTTTTGAAAATCAATTAATCTTCCTAAATTTCTATATGAATATTCTAAATTTTGTTTTAATGAAGTTAATGTATTATTACCAAATAATCTATGACTTTTAGTATAACATACTATTGAAGGAATTGATCTTGAAGAATTTTCATTAATTAAAAGAACATGTGAAACTAATTTTCCATTTTCTACTTTATAAAATGAATATAATGTTTTTGATGCCCCTATATTAATTCCAATACTTATTGGTATATAATCTTTCTTTTTACCTATGTTTATTTTTGGGTCCTCATATTTAAAAAAGTTTAAATATATTTCTATTTTTATATCTCCAGTTTTTTTATCTACTTCAAAAGGAGTAATAAACTCTTTTTTTGATGAATATGAAAGTGGCCAAAATTGTCCCATTTTTTTTTTTTTTGCTTTTTTTTATTTTTTTATGATTAAGGTTTTAGGCTCTTATATATAAATAAAGGGAAAAAAATAAAAAAGGCAATTTTTTATATTAATAATTAATTTTTTTTAATTAAGTCTTCATAAATTAAAATTAAACAAACATACATAAATTAATTAATTATGAATTAAATAATTCAACGCAAAAATTAAATAAATAACTTTTATCTAATTCTTTAAAATCAGCATTATAAATTCCTTTTCCTTGAATTATTGAATGAACATGACTATGAGAAATAATTAAAATATTATTTTCTTTTCTAAAAATTAACCATAAAACAAAAATTTGTAATCTTAATGGAAATAATTTCCCTTCATATTCATTTTCTATATTAATATCATGATTAAACCACCAATATTCTTTTGTCATAAAAGAAGAATCAATATTTAAATTATTTTCTTTTAAAAATTTTCTTAATTCAGATAATTTAACCCCTTTATTTTTATTACAATAAGAAACTAATTCTTTTACAAAATCAGTAATATAAAATTTTGTTTTTTTATTATCAAAATATTCTTTTATTAAATTAAAAGTTTGAATTGTTCTTGTTAAAGGAGAAATAAAAACAGAATCAAATTTAATATTTTTTTTTTTCATTTTATTCAAAGTTTCCATTGTTTGTTCTTTTCCATATTTAGTTAATTTTGAATCATAAACATCACTCTTTCTTATATCTCTATATTTTGCTTCTAAAACATTATGTTCTGCTTCTGCATGTCTTATAAAATATATTTTTTTATTTGATAATTTTGCTTTCATTAAATTTTCTATTTCTTCATATTTAAATTTTGATAATATTAATTTTATTAATTTCTTTGAAAAATCTTCTATATCTTCATTTCCTTCTTTTATTTTACTTTCAATTATTAATAATATTTCATTTGATTTTTCTTCATTATTACTATTTGATTCCATATAAACTATTTTAAGAAATAAAATAAAAATATGGAAAAAACAAATATAAAAATAAATTCAGAAGAATATAGTAAATTTAAAAATAATATTTAAATAGAAAAGAAAATAAATTTTAAAAATATTAAAACAATTCAAGCACATGATGATTGTATTTATTCAATATCAATTTTTCCTTCTGGAAATTTTGTTTCTGTTTCAGGAGATAAATCAATTAAAATTTGGGATATCAATTTTAATTTAATTCAAACAATAATAAATGCACATATTTTTTCAATTATATATGTAATTGTAAAAGATGAGAATAATTTTATTACAAGTTCATTTGATAATTGTATTAAAATTTGGAATAAAAATGAAACAAAATTTCAATTAAATGGTTTAATTTTTAAAGCTCATAAAGATATAATAAATGATATAATGTTTTTACCAAATAATAATTTTATTTCTTGTTCAAGTGATAAAACTATTAAAATTTGGGAAGAAATAGAAAAAAATATTAAATATCAAAATAGCACAATATTAACTCATTCAAATTGGATTAAAACTATTTTATTTTTAGAAGATAAAAATATTTTAATATCTTCTGGAAGAGATGGAACTAAATTTTGGGATTTGAATAATTATAAATGTATAAAATATATTATGGATATTGAAACAACTAATTCAGGAACTTTATGTAGAATAAATGATGATCATATTTTTGTAGGTGGTTATTTTATTATTAAAATTATTTCTATATCTCAAAAAGAAATTATTAGAAAAATTAAAAATAAATTTTGGTGTAATAGAATTTGTCATATTAAAGAAAAGTCAATTATTATTATTGCAGGTTCTAATTATATTAAAATTTATGATTGCCAAAATTTAGAAGAAATGGAAAATTTTAATAATGTTCATGAAGATAATATTAATGGAATTAAATTATTGAAAAATAATCAAGTTATAACATATTCTTATGATAAAAATATTAAATTATGGTCAATCTAAAAAATTATTATTAACAAACTGAAAATATTTTAATAAAAAAACATTAAAAGATTATTTAATTAATATATTTTTATATATTTAATTTCAAAATTCAAAAATAAAATATTTTAAATAATATAAAAATTAAAAATTATATACTTAAAAACGATGAAAAAAAAAGCTTATTAATCTTTCTTAAAATTAATAAATATATTATCATTAAAATTAATATTAAATGTAGTAATTTAGCATATTTAAAAAGAAAATTAATAAAATTCCTTATTCACTTACTTACATCTATATTTTTTATAAATATTTTTTTTATTTTTTTAATGAAATATGATTTTATGTTTTTTTATTATTTTTTTTAAGTGAAAAAATGAATTGGTATTTTACTTTTTTTGTTCATTTATATTTTTTAAAAAATTTTAAATAAATTATTGTTAATAGTATTTAAATAATGTTTATGAACTTTATTTTCTCATACTTTTTATAATAAATAATTAGTGATAATATTAAATATTCAAATATATTAAAATGTAAAAATTAAGACTAAAAACTTAATTATAGTAATATCAAAGGATTAAATATTTTAAAATTTATTTTATTTAACATATAATTACAATATATAATAAATAACTCCTTTTTGAAACAAATTTAAAACTATTTTTAATTATTTTATTTAAAATACATTTTTTTAAAAAAATGAATTCCAAAAACACAAATAAATTAGAAACATTTTACTCTCCTTATGGTTATATAGAAGTATCAAAAGAAGAATATGAATCATCATTAAAAATTATAAAATTTACGAAAAAAAATTGTTTAACAGGTTCAATAAATGTAAAAATATATTATTAAATTTTTTTATAAATAATAGAAAGAACAACTTTCAAAAAAAATAACAGTAAACTTAAAAACATTTTATGGAAAAAGAAAAAAATATCCTCTAATAGTATCAATAGATGAGCAATTAATAGACATAATATATCATTTAATATCAGTTGAAATGAATCAAAATCCAGAAGAAATATTTAATATAAATTCTCAATATAGATTAATATCATCAATATCAACTTTAAGAGAATTAAATTTATATAAAACATTCGAAGAAGAAAATATAAAAGATAATGAAATATTATTAATATTAAAACCAGAAACAATTAAATTTTCTTTAAATTTAAAAACATCACATATTACTTTAGAAAATAAAAGAAAAGTAGCAACTAAATTAGATATTGATGATTTTGAATTTTGTTTAACTGAACCTGGAATTAAATATGGAAAAAGATATATTGAATTTATTTTAGAAAGTGAACCCTTTGAAAAAAATATAATGATTGGATTTAGTTTATTTAGAAATAATTTTAAATTTAATGAAAGTAAAGATTTTTTTGGTTTTTTATTATCAGAAAATCAAAAAGTATATAATTTAAATGGAAAAATGAAAACAGAAAAATTTGGAACTAATACTAAAATAGGAGATAAAATAGGAATGTTATTTGAATTAACTTTAAATGAAAGAAAAGTAAGTTATTATATAAATAAAAATTGTATTGGTATTGCTTTTGATAATTTACCAAATGAATTATTATTTCCTTGTGTTTGTTTAGGTTTTCCAGGAACTAAAATTAAAGTTGATAGTGAAGTTGATTTTCCACAATTAGATAATTAAATAATTTATTCTTAATTATTTATTAGTAATATTAAAAAAAACTAATTATATTTACTCTTATTTTCTTTTAAAAATAAATATTAATATATTAATATTTTTAATAAATATTACATTTACTTGTTGATTCATTTGGTTTTCCTAAAGATTTATCTCTTTTTGTTTTATGATCCATTATATCTTTAAATATTGTTTCTAATAATTCAATAAACTCTTTTCTTGGATTTAAACATATTTCTTCATAATTATATAATGTTAAACCAACTTTTTTAATTTGTTCATTTATAACATTTTTATTTAAACTTTTTATTTTATTATTATTGTCATAATATTTTCCAATTATGAAAGAATTAACTGTTTCTGGAGAACATTTTAATTTTATATATTGAGTAATATCATTTAATTTATCTAAACAATCTACTTGTTCTAAATCTAATATTATTAAATATCCATCAGCTAATTTACATATTTTATGTTCTTTTTCATAATTTTTTATAAATATTATTTTAATTTTAGTTGGATCATTTTCAGTTAAATTATAAGGAAAAATTAAAGTATTATTTCTTTTTTTTTCTATATCTTGAATACTTTTTGTTTTTAAAAAGTTTTCAAGAATTGATTCCGAAGAATCTTTTTCTTGAAAATTACCAAAAGCTAAAATTGTTAAACTTGACATTAATTATATATAAGTATTTAAATATATAATAAATTAAAAAAAAATAATTTAGTATAATTTAATCTTTAAGTAATTAATTAGGAATAATCAAATTTTTTTAAGTCGTAAATTTAAATTTTTAAAAAATATAATATTCTATTAAATTAAAAATAATGAATGAAAAAGAAGATGAAAAAATAATTTTTGAAAAATACGAAATAAAAGAACAAGTAGGAGAAGGAACATTTAGTAAAGTGATATTAGGAATAAATAAATTATCAAAAGAAAAAGTGGCAATAAAAATAATAGAAAAAAGAAAAATAAATATAATAGATGATATAGAAAGAATAAATAGAGAAATAAAAATATTAAAGAATTTTAACCATATAAACATAATAAAAATAATAGAAATATTAGAAAGTGAAAATTATCATTATTTCATAATGGAATTTTGTGAAAATGGAGAATTATTTAATCATATAGTAGAAATGGATAAATTAACAGATAAAGAATCAAGTTATTATTTTTATCAATTAATAAATGGATTAGAATATATTCATTCAAAAGGAATAGTTCATAGAGATTTAAAACCAGAAAATTTATTATTAAGTAAAAAAAATATATTAAAAATAATTGATTTTGGTTTATCTAATTTTTTCAATGGAAATGATTTATTAATTACTCCTTGTGGAAGCCCTTGTTATGCTTCTCCTGAAATGGTTTCTGGAAATAAATATAATGGATTTAAAATTGATATATGGAGTTCTGGTATTATTTTATTTGCTATGTTATGTGGATATTTACCTTTTGAAGATGATTCTAATGATGTTTTATTTCAAAAAATTTTAGAGTGTAAATTAGATTATCCTGATTTTTTATCTGAATATTCTATTGATTTAATGAATAAAATTTTAGTCACTGATCCTCAAAAAAGAATTGATATTATTAATATTAAGAAACATCCTTTTTATATTCAAGGAAAAACTGTTTTTGAAAATATTCATTGTGAAATAGTTGAAATCAATAGAAAAATACATTATGATAATCCTATTACTTTAAATGATAATAATAATAATAATGAAATTTATAATAAAATTAATCAAAATATTAAGGAAATACCTATTAAAGTTAAAAATAAAAATAATAAAAAGAAGAAAGAAATACTCATTAAGACTGATAATGATATTAATATTAATAATAATAATAATATTATTATAAAATATCAAATTAATAATACAAATCCAAATAAAAATAAATTTGAGAATTTAAAAGATTTAAAAGAATTTATTATGTCATTTTCTTCTAAAGGTTTATTGAATGAAAAAATAAATAAAAATGTTAATAGAAGAAATACAATTGGACAAGTTAAAAGAAATAAAAATTTATATTTTAAAGAAACTTTATCAGAAGGTTTTAAAAAAATATTATCTAATAATAAAAGAAATAACACAGAACAAGATTTTATGGATAAAGAATTAAATAAAAATAAGAAACAATCTTTATCTTTAAATCAATATAATACAAGTAGAAAAAAAAGTCCAAAACAAAATATAAAAAATAATAAAAATAAAACTTACAGAACAAACTATGAATTATTTAATTTAGAAAGTTATAAAAAAATAGAAAAATTATATAATAAAATTAATACATCAAATAATAATTTAGAAAGTTTTAAACATTCTTCAAATTATTTAAGAACTGAAATTCCAATAGAAAAAAAATATATTAAGAATAAAGTTTTTAAAAAGCCAATAATAAAAATTAAAGATAATAGAAATTCAAAAAAACAAAATTCCCTTAATTTTGAAGTAAAAAGAATGATACATTCAAATCATAAGAGAAATCATATTTCAATAACAAATAGAAAAATAAATGATTTATTAAAAAATAATTCTAAGCCATCAATAAATATTTCAGATATGAAATTAAAAAAAAATTATTTATTAACAAATGATTTTATATATGATAATAAATCTTTATTAAATAATCAAAATAATAAAAATAAAGCAAAATCAGTAAAAACAATTATTAAAAACTTAAATGAAAAAAATATTCATTCAATAATTTATACTTTAAGTAATAGAAATATTGATAAAAAAAATCAAAATAAATATATTAATCTATTATCAAAAAATAAAAAAAAACCAATTTTCAATTAAATTATTTATATTTTTTATTTTCTTCTTGATTTTAAATTTATAAATAAAAAATTAATTTTTTTTCGTTAAAATTATTATTAAAATCAAAAAAACATTGTGATTTAGAGTTAAGTCATTGGATACAAAATTTTAAAATAATAGCTTCTTGTTTTTAAAAGGCAATAAAAGGTAAATTAGGAAAAAAAAATGATATATCTTATTTTTTTATAAAGAAAAATTAAAAAATTGTATATAAACAGTACAATTAAAATATTATCAATTTAAAGAAATTATGCTTAAAATTGGTCCTGAAGATATAATGTATTTAAATTCAACTGAATTTTTTTCTGATAATGATGAAGATAATATACTTAATATTAATTCTTTTAAATTTGATTTAGCAAAAGAAGAAATAAAAGATATTTTCAAATATAGAATAAAAAATGAAAATAATATTATTAATTTATATAATGGGTTAAAATCCTTTCATTGCAATTTTGATGAAAATAATTCTAATTTATCTCAAAAAATAAATTATTTTAATGAAAAAAAAATTGATTCTAGTTGGTGATGGAGTAGAAGATTCACAAATTGATTTTCCTCCAAAAACTTTACTAGCTTTAGGACATAAAGTAGACATTGCCAGTCCAGATAAAAAAAAAGGAGATTTTATAACTTCAAGTATTTTTGAACATGAAGGCCAATATTTTAGTATTGGGGTTGGCCATAAATATGAGGTAACAGTTGATATAAATAATGTTGATTATAAAAGTTATGATGCTGTGTATTTACCTGGAGGACATTAACCTCTTCATTTACATATTAATCCTAAAGTAATAGAAATAACTAAATATTTTTTGGACTCAAAAAAATCAGTTGTTTCAATTTGTTATGGAGTTTTGATTTTAGCTGCAACTAAATCTATTAAAGGAAGAAAATTAACTGGATTACCTTTTACTAGAGTGGTGGCTGATATAGCTGGAGCCAAATATGAAGATACTTTATGTGTTGTTGATGGAAATTTAATTACAGGTTTGGGAAATCCTGCCTTAGTTAAATTAATGGAAGAATTTATAAAAGCATTGAAATAAATTTCAATAAATATTTAATTAATAAAATTTAATTTTGAGTTCATAATAAAAAAGATAAATA
>JAEEGK010009070.1_pt1 | contig 23329 bp, 23 predicted proteins | sample 8958771 | NCBI WGS metagenome assembly JAEEGK01 (sample SAMN16246547, study PRJNA631951) | gut metagenome | biome: gut microbiome; feature: rumen; material: SC-attached | host: Bos | place: Iran: Karaj | collected 2018-10 | reverse complement strand
CGCCATCGAGGGAATCCTTGCCTTCTTCATGGAGGCCACCTTTTTCGCCGTGATGTTTTTCGGCTGGGACAAGGTGAGCCGGCGTTTTCACCTGGCCTCGACCTGGCTGACCGGCATCGGCGCCTCGATCTCGGCCTTCTGGATCCTGGTGGCCAACGGCTGGATGCAGAATCCGGTGGGCACTACTTTCAACCCCGACACGGTCCGCAGCGAAATGGCCTCCGCACAGGCTTTCTGGGAAGTTGTCTCCAATCCCGTCGCCGTCAGCAAATTCTTCCACGCCATCACGAGCGGCTGGGTCACCGGCGGCGTATTCGTGGTGGGCATCAGCTGCTGGTACCTGCTCAAGAAACGCCAACGGAAATTCGCCAAGGCCAGCATCCTGGTGGGCAGCCTCGTCGGCATCGCCGGCTCCTTCGCCGTGATGCTCTCGGGCGACGCTTCCGGCGTCCACGCCGCCGAATTCCAGCCGATGAAACTGGCAGCCGCAGAAGGCCTTCAGGACGGCGGAAGGCGCGCCGCCTTCACCATTGTCCCGGGCATCAGAATTCCGGGCATGCTTTCCATCCTGGCCACACACGACATCGACGGCTATGTGCCCGGCATCAACGACATCCTCAACGGATACACCGACAACGACGGAAACGAAATTCCCTCCGTCGCCGAAAAAATGCAGCGCGGACGCACGGCGCTCGACGCACTGGCCCGCTACCGCGAGCTCCGCGATACCGATCCGGCCGAAGCAGCTCTGTTCCGCGCCCAGCTGGAGGAGAATGTCCAGTATATGGGCTACGGCCATCTGGAAAAACCGGAAGACGTGATTCCTCCCGTAGGCGTGGTCTTCTGGGCCTTCCGCCTTATGATCGGGCTGGGCATGCTGATGCTCCTCGAACTGGTTGTCGTCGGCTGGCTGGCCTGGAAAGACAAACTTGCCGACAAGAAGTGGCTGCTCATCGCAGCCCTGTGCTGCATCCCGCTCGTTTACATCTGCGGCCAGGCCGGCTGGGTCGTGGCGGAGGTGGGTCGCCAGCCCTGGACCATCCAGGGGCTGTTGCCCGTCAACGTAGCCATTTCCAGCCTGAGCGCCGGCGCAGTCAAGACCACTTTCTTCCTCTTCCTGGCCATCTTCACCCTTTTCCTGGTCATCGAAATCCGCATCCTTGTCGGAGCCATCAAGAAAGGTCCTGAAACCAAAAACGAATAAAGCCATGTCCTATATCTTCTTACAGAACTACTGGTGGTTCCTGATCGCCCTGCTGGGCGGCCTGCTCGTGGCCCTGATGTTCGTACAGGGAGCGAACCTCCATCTGGGCAACCGGACCCTGAGCGATCTCCAGAAACGGATGATCCTCAATTCCACCGGCCGTAAATGGGAATTGACATTCACGACGCTGGTCACCTTCGGCGGCGCGTTCTTCGCTTCATTCCCGCTCTTCTACAGCACGAGTTTCGGCGGTGCCTACTGGGTCTGGATACTGATCCTGATCACTTTCGTCTTCCAGGCCGTCTCCTATGAGTTCCAGAACAAGAAAGAGAATCTCATCGGCAGTCAGGCATTCCGGGTCTTCCTGATGATCAACGGCATCCTTGCCCCGATGCTCATCGGGACGGCCGTTGGCACATTCTTTACGGGCAGCGACTTCACCGTCAACAAGGTGGCCATCACCGATCCCGCCGCTCCGGTCATCAGCACCTGGGGCAGCGGCTGGCACGGACTCGAAGCACTGGTCAACTACCACGCGCTGTTGCTCGGCTGCTCGCTGATGTTCCTGACTGCCGTGCTGGGATCACTTTACATCCTCAACAACGTGGAAGATCCGAAAATCCATACGGAGATGCGCCGCACCATAAAGTTGACGCTCGTGCCGTTCCTGCTGTTCTTCCTGGCCTGGCTGGCCCTGCTGCTGCTCCGCCCGGGATATGCCGTGGACCAGGCCGGCGTGGTAACGCTCGAAAAGTTCAAATACCTGCACAATTTCCTGGAGATGCCGGCCGTGCTGGCCGCCTTCCTCGCAGGCGTGGTGCTTGTACTGCTGGGGTTCATTCTGGGCGCTTTCACGAAATCCAAGGCGGGTTTCTGGCCTGCGGGCATCGGCACGGTGCTGGTCGTGATGGCGGTCTTTTTCATCGCCGGCTACAACGGAACGGCCTACTACCCGTCCGCCACCGACTTGCAGAGTTCGCTCACGATCCGCAACAGTTCGTCAAGCCGGTTTACGCTTCAGGTGATGTTCTGGGTGTCGATGCTGATTCCGTTCGTAGTGGCTTATATCGCCTATGCCTGGCATGCGATGGACCGCAAGAAAATCACATCGGCCGAAATTTCCGGCACGCCGCACAAGTATTGAAAAAATAGTTGATTTTTTTTGCACACTAAAAAAAACTCTCTATCTTTGCAATCCCAATCGGAAAGCGGCATCAGCCGCTAGCGGAGGCCGGGCAGGGTTAGCCTGCGCAATAGCAAGGCCGAAGCGAGGGGTTCGGGGCTAGCCCCGAGAACCTTAAGGTGCGGTAGTTCAGCTGGTTAGAATGCCGGCCTGTCACGCCGGAGGTCGCGAGTTCGAGTCTCGTCCGCACCGCAAAAAAAGAGCTGCGAAGTTTCGCAGCTCTTTTTTTGCAGTGCGGACTGCCGCACTTGCTTCTACCGGGGGCACAGCCCACCACATGGCTTTCTTTCTTTTTATTTAACTTTGAGTCCGTAAGTACGCATTAAAGTCTTTGATTATGAAACGCTGGGGTTTACTGTTTCTAGCCTTCTTTTCGATGCTGACGCTGAAGGCACAATCGTATGAATACGGGAAACTGTGCTGCGCTGACGGCGACACGCTCCTGTACCGGTATCTCACTCCGGAGAATCAGGAAAAGGATGCGCGATATCCCCTCGTCCTTTACCTACATACGTCCGGCGAACGCGGCAACGACAATGAAGGAACCATCTTCGGTGCCCAGATGTTCCTCAATCCCTGCAACCGGGAGGATTTTCCCTGCTTCGTCATCGTGCCGCAGTGCCCGGCGAACCATACCTGGGCCTTCGACGTAAGCCCCGATTCATACGATTTCCCGAAAGATTATCCGGAGAGCAAGATTATGAAAGAGGTGATGGAACTCGTACATCTTTTCCTGCAACGTCCCGACGTCGACCCTGACAGGGTTTACATCTATGGGATGTCGATGGGAGGGATCGGCGCATTCGACGCCGTTGCCCGTCATCCCGACATCTTCGCCGCCGCCGTTCCCATCTGCGGCGACATCAATCCCGACCGTCTCGGGAAGTTCGAAGGCGTGTCGTTCAGCCTGTACCACGGCGACAGCGACCCGGCTGTCCCGGTTTCCGGATCGAGGGATGCATACCGCGCCCTGAAGGCTGCCGGAGCGGATGTCCGCTACCACGAATTCCCGGGTTGCGGGCACGTATGCTGGTGGAAGGCCTTCGAGATGCCCGATTTCATGTCCTGGATGTTCTCGAAAAGCAAAGCGCAGACGCCGGCAAGCAGATAGGAAACCGGCCTCTTACCGCAGCGCCAGCACTTCATCCTTGTATTTGCGGGAGATGGGGAGCTGGGTTTCGCCGATCAGGAGGATATCTACGTCGATGTCGGTGATGGCGGCTTTGTTGACGAGATACGACCGGTGAATGCGGATGAAATGGGGCTTGAGGATAGCTTCCCAGCGGGAGATGGGAGTTATGTTCCGGAAGTTGCGGCCGCCGGTCGCAACCACCGTGGTGATATCGTCGTTGGATTCCACATACAGGATTTCCTCAATGGGAAGGGTGACCGGCTTTCTTTCAGATGTGAAGGTAATGGGAGCAGGCGCAGCGGGATGTTTCCGCTCGAGCCACGCTTCGAAGAAATGGCTGCCCGTTGCAAGCGCGGTCAGGATGATGGCGAGGAAGGCGGGATTCGTCAGAAGCGGGGGGATATCGTCCATCTGCTGTTCCGCCCGCAGGTTCATTATGTAATAATGGGCGACCAGGAACAGCAAAACCTCCGCAATCAGGATGCCCAGAACGATATACAGGGTGTTCCTGATTCCGGACCGCCGGTCCCTGAAATCGACTTTCTGAAAAAAGTACCTGGCCGCCAGGGCTCCGGGAAGGAACATCGTACCGACGAATAGCGCTTCCAGGAAACGGTAGCCCAGACTGGTGAGGACTATCGACACCAGCAGGACGGAGACCACCCAATAGGATATGACCAGCAGCCGTTTCATTACGGATACAAATGTAGCAAAATCACGGTTTTCCCGCCCACGCAAAAAGGCAAATTGGGGATTTGACTTCCGTGTCCGGGGTTTCGGCTTGGACGAAAAAGGTCTTGCCCTTACTTTTGCCCCGGAAAGTTTAACCCAAAAACCATTTTGCCTTATGTTTGCTTTTTTCGTCAACGGAGGCCCCGGATTCATGTCGGTCCTCACCGCACTGCTGGTCGCCATTTTCTTCGCGGCCTGGAAAGCCCCGCGCTGGGTGAAGGAAATCGGTCTGTTCGCCCTCGCGTTCGGATGCTTTGCAACGATTCTGGGCTTGATGCAAGCCTTTGATGCCATCACGGCCAGCGGACCCATTCCGACAGAAGTTCTCTGCGCGGGCTTAAAGGTCGCCCTGATCACCACCATTTACGGGATCATCATCTATATGGTCTCGCTCATCGTGCGCGTAATCCAGAAACCCCGGCTGTAACGTCCTAAATGTGGAAGGCGACGCCGGCCATCAGCCAGAGACCAGGCTGGGGGATGTCGCCGAAATCGTACCAGGGGCGGTTGAGCAGGTTGTTGGCGCGGACATACAGGTTCAGGCGCGGAAAGTCATAGCTGAGCTTGGCGTCCAGCAGGTTGTAGGGAGCCATCAGTTCGGAGCTGGTGTTCCGGTCGACATAGCGCCAGGACAGGTCGAGGGCCAGGTTCTCCCAAAAGCGGAAACCGGCCTGCGCCACAACCTTGTGCCGCACGTATTCCAGGGAATAGACGGACCGCAGGTTCGCTTCCAGCGCCTTGTCCTGCGACTGGTGGCTATAGCCCAGCTGGAGGGTCCGGAAGAAGAAACCGGGCCGGTTCAGCAATTCGGGCAGACTCAGCCGGACTGACACCTCCTGCCCCAGCGTGTTCAGCCGCGTATGGTTGACCGACATCCACGGAGCATCGTCGCCCAGGGAGGTGTCCTTGATCCAGTCGATCAGGTCGTAGCCGCGGTTGTAATAGACGGAAGCGAAGGCCCGCACGCCCCTGCCCAGGAATTTCACGCCGCCTTCCAGCGCCCGCAGTTTCTCGGCCTTCAGCTCGGGATCGGCCAGATGGCCGCCCACCGAATAATACAGTTCCGTAAACGTCGGCATCCGGTAGGACGTATTGTAGGACGCATAGAGCCGGACGGCGTCGGACACACGGAGATTGGCGTCGAAGCCCGGGAAAAGCCGGACGCCCTCCCGGTTGCCGGTATTATAGACGGTCGTCAGGCCGGCCGATGCGGAAAGCCGGCCGATGACGACGTGATGCTCCAGGAACAGATTGAGCGCCGTGCGCGAAAGCCCGCACACATAGACGCCCTTCGGCTGCGCCAGGCGTTCGCCCAGGTTGGTGCTCACGATCCGCTCGTGCCGGGCCTCGGCACCGAAAGCCGTCTGGCCCAGACGCGAATCGACGCGGAAATTCAGATTCGCCCCCGCGACATTGGTCTTGTGGAAATTGAACGGATACTTTTCGGGCGCATTGCGGAACAACTCGAAGCGGTCTTCCCCGTGGTTCCAATAGATGGCTGGCGTGAAATGCAGCGCCCCCTTCCCCTCCGATTTGACGGAAGCGAAGGTCTTCAGCGTGTGCTCGAACTGATCGTCGAACCTGGAACTGTAGAAGGTGCTGGATCCGAAATCCTTGTTGCTGACGCCGGCCTGCCAGCTGATGTCGCGCGGGCCGAAATCGTGCGCGCCGTGCGCGAACGCCTTGACCGCGCCGAAATCGCTGTTCAGCCCGCCGGCGGCATTGCGGTTGAAGCCGTCGCTGCGCTGGTAGCCCGCCGAGATGCTGTTGAAACCCCGGTCATAGCCGAGCGCCGCCGAAGTCGTGGCTCCGAAAGAGCGGAACGACCCGCCCTCCAAACTGGCGCTGACGGACTTTTCGGAGGGTTTGCGCGTGACGATGTTCACGGCGCCCAGCAGCGAAGACGTTCCATAGACGCGGGCGGCAGGCCCCTCGAGAACTTCGATGCGCTCGATATCGCAAAGGTTCACGGGAAAATCGAAAGAGTTATGCCCCGTCTGAGGGTCGGTGATATTGATGCCGTCGAGCAGCACAGCCACTTGGTTATAGGTGCCGCCACGGATGCTGATGTCGGTTTGCATGCCCATTGCGCCGCGCTGACGGACGTCGACGCCCAAGGCATATTTGAGCAGGTCATTGACCGTCTCGGCCGGCGCCGAGGCGATGGTCAGGCTGTCCATGAGGGTGACGATGCGGGCACTGCTGTGAAGTGCCACGGGAACACGGGTCGCCGAGACCGTCACTTTGTCGATGGTCTCCACCCGGGACTGGGCTCCGGCCGTTCCGGCCGACAGGGCCGCAAACAGGAAGGCGGCCGCAAAAAAGACGCATTTTTTCATAAAGGGCGACAAAGATACTGAAAATCCCCGGTTGAAACCCGTTTTTTCGTATCTTTGAATCATCAATCAAGTACCGTTTGACCATGAAAAAAATTCTGCCTCACCTCTCCGCCGGAATCGCGGCGCTGATGCTGGTCGCCTCTTGCGGAATCCTCGGACAAGTCGGGGGCGGCGGCAAGACGTTCACTTTCGACAACTTGCCCCAAAACCTCCAGCAGATGCAAGCCCTGACCATCGCCGACATGTCCGACCCCTATGCCGTCGCAGCCATGACCATCGTCGCCCTGGCCCGCCACGGCAGCAGCAGCCGTGACTGCTTCCAGATGCTCAACTTCCTCAAGGGTCCGGAATCGGTCTCCAACTACGAATTCAGCTTCATCAACGAAAGGCTGCAGGGAAAGGAATACAAGCCCTTCTCGTTCTTCCAGGGCGCCACGCCGGCCAACAACTATACGCCCAGCCGGCCGTACAAGATCACCGTCACCAGCAACCCCTACTCCTTCACCACCGACAGCGAAGGTTATAAATGGTGCACCCTCTACGTGACCTCCGGCGGCGCCGACAGCCCCCGGCCGATCAAACTCCGCCAGAAAAAGAGCACGGGCGAATGGTTCCTCAACGACATTCAGTGCCTGAGTGACATCCGCATCCCGACGTCGCAGAGCAAGTGGGACTAAGCTTCGGTTGAAGCGTCCTCCAGCGGACGGAACCAGCTGAAATGCACATTGCCGTACTTCTTCTCCTTCACGAAGGAGGGATGTGCGGCAAAATTGTATTCGGCCGGATGCTCGAGGATCAGATAGCCGCCCGGGTAGACGAGCCCCTTGGAGAGAACCTTGTCGGGAATCGTATCGAGCCCCTCGAGGGCATAGGGTGGATCGGCGAAGACGATATCGAAACGCAGCGCACAGAGCTGCAGGAAATCGAAGACATTGTGGTGGACGACCTTCACCGTATCGTCCACGCCCAGGGCGGCGGCCGTCTTCTTGATGAAGCCGGCGTTGACGGGGTTCATCTCGACGGAAATGACGTTGCCGGCGCCGCGTGAGGCGAACTCGAAGGCGATGCTTCCGGTCCCGCCGAAAAGGTCGAGGACCGCGAGGTCGTCGAAGAAAAATTCGTTGTCAAGGGCGTTGAAAAGACCTTCCTTGGCGAAATCAGTCGTCGGCCGGGCCTTGTACCCGGCCGGCGGATTGATGGACTTGCCGCGCAGTTTGCCGCCGATGATTCTCATAGCGCCTCCACGCTGGCGAAGTGCCGGAACAGGTCGCCCTTGACGGATTCGTCGGCATCTCCGTAGAAATGGACCGTGGTCACTTCCGGATTGATCTGGAACTGGCGGAGCGCCGCGAAAAGGAAATACTGGGCCGTGACACCGTCAGGCGCGGGATAGGAATTGCACAGGAGCAGGCGGTCGCCCGCCGCCACCACGAGATCCACCATGCCGTCGCCCAGATGGACGGTCACTTTATTATAAGGTGCCAGCGCGGCCGTGGCTTCCACCATACCGGCAATCCGACGCGCACGGGCCTGGGACCCAGCATAAAGAAGAACTGCCTTATAACAAGGCAGTTCCAGACTTTCTACCGTTTCGGACTTCTCGAGGATGACGACACTGCCCAAAAGCGCGGCCGCCTTTTCCGGCGAGAAGAACCCTTCCGGAATCAGGGTATACTTGAACACTACTCCCAGTTACCGGCGTTGTTGTTGGCGTTGTCGATCGAGCCGACCATCAGGCCGGGATAACGGTCGGTGTCTTCACGCTCGGCGACCAGGTTGACGATCTGCTGACGGTCCATGCCCTTGAGGAGCGACCAGTACGGCATCTGCGCTTCGAAAAGCGGCACGTCGACACCCGACACCTGCTTGACGATGGTACGCATGATCACGGTATCGCCTTCGGCGAAGGGGATGTAGCGCAGGTCTTCGACCTTGAAGTCAGGACGCTTGTTGAAGAGGGTGTCGCGGACATCCGTCAACTGCGGGAGGCGGATGATCAGATTCTTGTCACCTTTCTCATAGAGCTCATAGAGTTTGTTCATGAGCTGCTCGCCCTTGAGGTTTTTGAGGGACTTCTTGACCGCTTCGGTATGGAGGACGGCCACGGAGTCGTCTTCGGAACCGATCTGACGCATGATGGTGATCTTGCCGTTCTTGTAGAAATCGATCAGGGAGTCCATCACCGGCGCATAGTGTCCGTAGGTGTCCTTGTAGGTCACCTGAAGCGTGCGGATGTCCTTCAGCCGCTCGATGGCCACGTTGCTGCGCTGCTTGAGTTCGTTGTTGAACTTCACCGGCTTGTTGATGCTGTTGTAAAGCAGATAGGCGAGCCCGATGATGATGAGCGGGAGAATGCAGTAGGTTAAAAGTTTTCTCATATGGTTTGACTTTAATAATTCGTTTTGGGTCAAAAGGTCAAATGCTTGTTCCGCCAAGTTCATTTGACTTACAAAAGTAAAAAATTAATTTCAAGACTACAATATATTTTTAAATTTGCGGTGAGAAAACTTGATCCGACCCGCGTCATGAAGATCGACACCACAACCCTTGAAGCCTGCCTGTCACAAGCGCGCGACATCGTCCTCATCGGGCATTTCAATCCCGACGGCGATGCGGTGGGCAGCGTGACGGCTGCCTGGCATTACCTCAAGGCCCGTGGAAAACAGGCGCATATGATCCTGCCGAGCCCCTACCCCGAAAGCATGGCGTTCCTGGAGCCCGTGGCGGAAGAAGACCATATCGTCATCTGTGAGCGGGATCCCGAAACCGCCCGGCGCCTGGTCGCCAGCGCCGACCTGATCATCTGCCTCGACCTCAACCGGCTCACCCGCACGGAATACCTGGAAGAAGACATCCTCGCCAGCCAGGCCCGCAAAGTGCTGATCGACCACCACATCGCGGCCGAGTCCGAGCGTTTCGACACGGTGCTCTCCACCATCGACGTTTCCTCCACCTGCGAACTTCTGTTCTGGATCATCCTCGCGATGCCCGACATTGCCGGAGACCCGTCCCGCATCGGTCTCCGCTGCGCCGAATCGCTTTACGTGGGAATGATGACCGACACCAACAATTTTTCCAATTCGGTATTCCCCGACACCTTCGAGATGGCCGCCCGGCTGATCGCCCGCGGCGTCGACAAGAACGGGCTCCAGGAGAAAGTGCTCAGCTGCTACAGCGTGTCGCGCACCCGCCTGATGGGGCATATGGTGAAAGACAAGATGAAGGTCCTGGACAAGTACCACGCCGCCTATATGACCCTGAGCAACAAGGAGAAGGAGCGCTACCACTTCAAACCCGGCGACAGCGAGGGCTTCGTCAACCTGCCGCTGGCCATCAGCAGCGTCCAGGTCAGCGCCCTCTTCACCGAAAACATCGACGGCCAATACATCCGCGTATCGCTTCGTTCCAAGGGCCGGATCAACGTCAACCGCTTCGCCAACCGCTTTTTCAACGGCGGCGGCCACCACAACGCCGCGGGCGGCCGGCTCTATATTCCCCTGGAAGAGGTGCCCGCCTACTTCGAAAACGCCCTGGCTGCCTGGCCGGACGAAGAAAAATTTTCATAAGGCATATCTTTTGTATAAATTTGCAGGTCGTCCCAATACCGTCCGACCGATGCCGAATACGCGATTCCGCCTGCTCCTGATCCTGTCCGTCCTCCTGACTGCGGCCTGCCAGACCGAAGTCCGCGAGGCCTACATCAATCAGGACAAGTACATCGACACCTACGTCAGCAACAACTTCGCCGACAACCCGGTGTATCACGAAGGCGGCGTGGTCCGCGTCGTGCTCGTGGAAGGCCTGGACGGCGCGCCCGTGATCGAACGGGGCGATTCGGTCTATCTGTACTACGCCGGTTACACGTTTGGACAGAACGGCCCCGAAACCCAGTTCGTCCTCGACAGCGGCATGGTCTGCGTCGGCAAGGGCAAGCTCATCCGCGGCCTGGACGACGGCCTGACCGGCGCCCGGCTGGGAGAAGAAGCCCTGATCCTCTTCTCCGGCGAGCACGGATACGGCACCTCCGCCGTGGGGCTGGTCCCCGAAAACACGGCCCTGCTCTTCGACGTGGGCGTGGCCGAAATCAAAAAGAATCATTAATCCGATGAAGCTGCACAAATACTTTTCCCTTTCGATCGTGTTGCTGGTCACCTTCCTGACGGCCGCCTGCGCCGTCGATCCCGAAGAAGACAGCAATTATGGACTGGACCGCGTCATGAAAGCCTGGATCCGGGTCAATTATCCCGGCTTGAAGCCGTTCGAAAACACCGACAGCTATGTGCTGGAAATGGTCGAGGGTACCGGCGCGCCCGTCGTCGACAGCGCCTACGTCTGGGTGCATTATGCGAAACGGAATCTCGACCAGACCGTCACTTCGACCAACATCCAGGAGCTGGCCGAGCAGATCGGCACCTATTCCGTCACGGCCAACTACGGCAGCAACATCTGGCGCGTCGACCAGGGATATCTCCCGGACGACCTGGAAGACGTCATCAAGTCCTTGCGGGCGGGCGGCCACGCCAAAGTCGCACTCCCCGCCTCCGCCTCGGGCCACGACCGCTCCCTCTACTCCGCCTTCAGCAGCCTGACCGAGACCTCCAACCAGATCATCGACGTGGCCATCGATACCGTAGTCACCGACATCTACGACTACCAGGAGCGGATCATGAAAGCGTGGTTCCGCGAGCGCTACGGCGTGAGCGACACCGCAGCCGCCCATCTCTACCTCAAGAAGCTCGTCGAGAAGACCGCCGAGGAGGACACCATCCCCGAAGGCAACACCGTCCGCGTCCGCTACGTCGGCCGCCTGATGGACGGCCGGGTATTCGACACCAACATCGAGGACACGGCCAAGTTCTACCGCATCTACAAGAGCGGCGGCTCCTACAGCGCGCTGAGCATCGAGTATTATAAAACCGACACTACGAAATTCTCCTCGGCCAACAGCGTGGTCAAGGGCTTTGGAAAAGGCGTCACCCTGATGAATTACGGCGAAAAGGCCGTGGTCCTGTTCAATTCGCAACTCGGGTACGGAGAAAAGGGCAGCAGCCCCTCGATCCCGGAGTATTCGCCGCTGTCGTTCTGGCTCTACATCGAGCCGAAATAACGAGCCCTTACAGATTGGAAACCACTTGCACGCCGGCGGGGATCACTTCGATCTGCACCGGCGTGATTCCTACCGGTTCGCCATCCACTTCCATATAGGAATACGGCGTCGCCCAGATTCCGATGCGACGGCCGCGGGTGTGCATCACTTCCTTGTATTTGAAGATGTTGCCCTTGAACAGCGAGGGCACTTTGGAGAGGAAATTCCACTTGCTGATCTTGCCCACCACCGTCAGGTCGATGAGCCCGTCGTCGGGCACGGCTTCGGGAGTCTGCATCATGCCGCCGCCGCAGTATTTGCCGATGCCCAGCGCCACGGAGATGGCCGGGCCGCGGAAAAACTCGACACCGTCGACGTCGACGCGGAAAGTCAGGGGTTTATAGGAGAAAAAGCCGGTGATCAGCGACTTGAGATACTGCTTGTCGCCGCCCTGGCCGCGCGCCTTGGCCAAGTCGAACCGATGGCAGACTTCGGAGTCGAATCCCAGGCCGCCGATGTTGATCATATAGCGGCAGTACGGACGGCCGTCCATCAGGGTGTGGACGCAGGCCACGTCCTGGGGACGCGTGTGGGAGTCGGCGGCGGCGATCAGGTCGGCCGCGGCGGCAATGTCGGCGGGGATTGCGTGGAGCCGGGACCAGTCGTTGCCCGAACCGACGGGAATCAGGCCGAGCGTCACCTCGGAAGGCCGGACTTCGTCCTGGGAATACAGGCCGTTGAGCACTTCGTGCATGGCGCCGTCGCCGCCGACGACCAGCAGTTTCCGGTAGCCTTCCCGCACGGCTTCGCGCGCCAGTTCGATGGCGTGATAGGCGTGATCGGTAATGTGCTCGGAAAACTCTATACCCCTGTCTTTAAGCAGGTTCGATATCTCTGGCCAGTCCTTGGCGGCTTTTCCTGCGCCGGAGCGGCTGCTGACGATAACCTTCCAGGCCGATGAGAATGTCATGATTCAAGTGTTTGGCAGCGCGAATTTAATGGTTTTTTTTCATAACTTTGCAAGTTATGGGAAAGATCATTGCCATTGCCAACCAGAAAGGCGGGGTCGGTAAGACCACCACCTCCATCAACCTGGCCGCGTCGCTCGCCGTCCTGGAATACCGGACGCTGATCATCGACGCGGACCCTCAGGCCAATACCACGTCGGGACTCAATTTCAATCCGGATTCGAAGGAGCACGACACGCTCTACGAGGTGCTCATCGGCGAGAAGACCGTCGATGCCGCCGTCAAGCCCACCGACCTCGAACGGCTCGACATCATCACCTCGCACATCAACCTGGTCGGTGCCGAAATCGAAATGCTGGAAGTCCCCGGGCGGGAGAACGTCCTCCGCAACGCGCTCGCGCCGCTGCGCGACCAGTATGATTTCATCATCCTGGACTGCGCCCCGTCGCTCGGCCTGATCACCATCAACGCCCTCACCGCCTCGGACAGCGTGATCATTCCCGTGCAGCCGGAATACTTCCCCCTGGAAGGCCTGGGCAAACTGCTCAACACCATCAACATCGTCCGGACGCGCCTCAACCCCGCCCTGACCATCGAAGGATTCCTGTTCACGATGTACGACAGCCGCCTGCGACTGCACAACCAGGTGGTGGAAGAGGTCAAGACCTATTACCCCGACATGGTCTTCAAGACCATGATCACCAAGAACGTCAGGCTGAGCGAGGCCCCGTCCTACGGCAAGCCCGCCCTCCTCTACGACGCCCGCAGCACCGGCGCCGACAACTACCTCAACCTGGCCCGCGAAATCATCAAAAAGAACGAATCATGGCAAAAAGACCCGCACTAGGCCGCGGCCTCGGCGCCCTGCTGGGCGATCGCACACCCCTTCCCGAAAGCCGGGAGATCCGCCGGCTGGCTACGGGCGATCCCGCCGCCGTGTGTGAGATTCCGCTCGACCAGATCGTCCCCAACCCCTTCCAGCCCCGCCTGGATTTCGATCCGGAGGCGCTGGCGGAGCTGGCCGACTCCATCCGCACGCTCGGCATCATCCAGCCGCTCACCCTGCGGCAGACCGGCCCGGAGAGCTACCAGATCATCAGCGGCGAACGCCGCTACCGCGCCGCCCTGCAGGCAGGCCTGCAGCACGTCCCGGCCTACATCCGGCAGGCCGACGACACCGCCATGCTCGAAATGGCCATCGTGGAGAACATCCAGCGCGAAGACCTCGACCCCATCGAGACGGCGCTCAGTTTCCAGCGGCTGATCGACGAATGCAAACTCACCCAGGAAGCCATGGCCCTGCGCGTGGGAAAGAAACGGGCCACCATCACCAACTACCTGCGGCTGCTCCGCCTGCCCGACGAGATCCAGAAAAATCTCAAGCTTGGCAAGATTTCTGTGGGACACGCCAAGCTGCTGCTCGGCGTCGAGGACGCCGCCCAGCAACGGAAACTCTGCGACCGCCTCATCCGGAACGACTGGTCGGTCCGGCAACTCGAGCAGAAGGTGCAGGCCCTCAACCGCGGGCGGAAAGAAAAAGCGGCGGAAGAAGCCCTTCCCGACCTGTTCTATTCCCTCGCCGAAAGGGTCGGCCGCCATTTTGACGGCAACGTGGCCGTGCGCCGCGACGCCAAGGGCGGCGGCACCATCACCATCCGTTTCAACAACGACAACCAGGTTCAGGAATTCCTCGACGACCTCAACCGATAAGACTTAAAACCGCCCGTGCGCCGCGTCCTTCTCACCCTTCTGCTGCTGGTCAGCGTCTGTTGCAGCCTGAGTGCCCAATTCCGGAGCACGCGCAATGACGTAGCCCGACAGACAACCGGCGGCACGGTCATGGGCCCTCCCGGTGCCGACAACGGCGTCGCTTCGCAAACCGACACCACGGCCGTCACCGACTCGGTCCAGGGCTTCTCCATCCGCCGGCTCGTCCGCGGCTATGCCCGCCGCGACACGCTCACCCCGGGCTACCTGGCCCTGGGTACGGCCATTATCCCCGGCGCCTCCCAGATGTATAACCGCGACTGGTGGAAAGTCCCCGTGATCTATGCCGGCATCGGTGCCGGCGTCTATGGCGGCATCTATTACAACCGGCAATACCAGCATACGGGCGAAACCAAATACAAATACCTGCGCACGGCCAGCTACATCGCGGCCGGCGCCGTCTACTGGGGCCAGATCCTCGACGGCGTCGCCTGCTTCAAGACCGATTTCCGGGTGCCCGTTCCCGCCAAGTCCACCATCTATTCGCTGCTCCTGCCCGGCCTGGGCCAGGCCAACAACGGCGATTACTGGAAAATCCCCATCTGGACGGGCGGCCTGATCGCCTGCGGCTATTTCTATCATTTCAATGATATGCAATACCGCCGGTTCCGGTTCATCACCGTCGCGGGAGCGAATCCCGAGACGAGCGGCTATGTCGGCGGCATCACCGCCAGCCAGGCCGAGACTTACCGCGACACCTACCGGCGCTACCGCGACTACTCGGTCCTGGCCGCCATCCTGGTCTATACGCTCAACGTCATCGACGCGAACGTTTTCGCCTTCATGCACGATTTCGACGTGAGCGACAACCTCGCCTGGATCGAGGTCCAGCCGACGGTCATCCAGCCGCTCAATCCCCAGTATACCTGGTACGACACCTCTTCGTCCGGCACCAACCCGGCCCTCGGTCTCCAACTGCAACTCACATTTTGATTTTATATGAAACGCCTAATCCCCTACCTCCTGCTCGCTGCGCTCTTCGCCGGGATCCCGATTACCGGGCACGCCCAGATCTTCGGCGAAAAGAAACGGCAGAACCAGCTGATCGAGGAGCTGATGCACCGGATCGACTCCCTCCAGCAGGCTTATGACTCCCTCTACAACGAGTACCAGATGCTGGCCGCCCCGGCCAACGATGAAGACGGCGACATCCTCATCGACGACGACATCGAAAACCTCATCGAGTACAACTCCGACAACATCGATTCGCTGCTGAGCATCTACTACATCCAGAAACAGATCGACGTCAACGACTTCGACGTGGCCACCCTCGAGCTCGACTCGCTGACCAGCAACATCCCCGACGAGGTCTACATCGAACGGCTCAAGAACATGAACTCGTTCATCCCGGTCCAGTTCAATAAAGCCGTCAAGAACGCCATCATCCGCTATACCGAGCGCATGCCGATGGCCACCGCCCGCATCCTCGGCCTGGCCACCTACTATATGCCGATCTTCGAGGGCATCTTCGACGAATACGGCCTGCCCCAGGAACTCAAGGCCATGGCGGTCATCGAATCGGCCCTCAACTCCCGCGCCGTTTCCCGCGCCCGCGCGAAGGGTATGTGGCAGTTCATGTACAACACGGGCAAGATGTACGGCCTGGAGATGACCTCCTACGTCGACGAGCGCTACGACCCCGAAACGGCCTGCCGCGCCGCCGCCCGGCTGCTCAAGGACAGCTATATGATCTTCGGCGACTGGTCGCTGGCCATCGCCTCCTACAACTGCGGCGCCGGCAACGTGAGCAAGGCCATCCGGCGCAGCGGCGGCAAGACCGACTTCTGGGAGATCTACAACTACCTGCCCCGCGAGACCCGCGGCTACATCCCCGCCTTCATCGCCGCCCTCTATACCCTGAATTATTATCCGGAACACGGCATCGTGCCGGCGCAGATCAGCCTGCCCGCCCACGTGGACACCTTCCACGTGAACAAGAACCTGCACTTCGGCCAGATTTCCGAGACCATCGGCATCCCGATGGAGACGCTCCGCGACCTCAACCCGCAGTATCTCCACGACATCATCCCCGGCAACGAGCACACCTACATCCTGAACCTGCCCCACCAGTACACCCTGGCTTTCACCGACCTGCAGGACAGCATCTACCGCTACAAGGACTCCGTGTTCTTCAACCCGGTGGCCGTGCAGAAGATCAAAGAGACCGGCGGCAGCGGCGAGCAGCGCGTGATCCACAAGGTCAAGAGCGGCGAGACGCTCAGCAGCATCGCCAGCAAGCACCACACCACCGTGGCCAACATCAAACGCTGGAACGGACTCAAGAGCAACACCATCCACGTGGGCCAGCGCCTCTACATCTATGGTTCGGCCGCCAAGCACAGCACGTCGACCACAACCGCGGCGGCGCCAAAGAATACCGGCACCACCACGACGACCGCCAAGAGCACACAGTCCACGGCCACGTCGACCTACACCGTCAAGAAGGGCGACACCCTGAGCGGCATCGCCAAGAAGACCGGCGTCTCGCTCAACACCATTTACAAGCTCAACGGCATGAACGCCAAGAGCAAGATCTATCCGGGAATGAAGATCCGCACGAAGTAGGCGGCATAGCCCTGCTGGAGCTTCACCCACATTTCGACCCTTTGCGTCGGGGCATACTTGGCAGTCAGGTATGCCCCGATGCCTTTTCCGGAGCAGGCTTCCACGGAGAAGCTCTGCGGAACGCCCCTTTCGTAGAAATAGATGCGGGAATCCCAGTCGTCGGTCTTCCAGATCGTCGCGCGGGCCGACAGGTCCCATTTGCGGGAAGGCGACCAGCGGACGTCGGCGTAGCCGGCCGCGCCGCCGCGGTTCGCTTCAGCCCGCAGGCTGAAGTGCCAGGCATCGCCGGCCGGTACCGTGACCCGCAGCCGCCCCTTCAACCGGCTGCTCCACGCCAGCTGGCACTCCGCCTCGGCGCCGCCCCGAAAGGTGCGCAGCACCTGGAGCCGCGCCTTGAAGGTGGAAGAGCCGGCATCCTGCCGATAGCGTTTCCAGGGATGGTACGCATAGTCGGCGTTCAGGCGGAACGTCCACGGCCCGCTGATGGCCTGGAGGGCGTAGACGACGCCGATCTGGTTGGAGACGCTGCTGAGCGACGACCAGGCGCCGGCGTGGGCGGCGATGTAGGACGGCGCGTAGCACCGGAGCGTCAGGCTGGTTTCAAACCCGTAGGAAGGGCTCCAGAGCACGCCGGCTATCACGGCGGGCGCACGGTGCGCGTCGACGGCCGCTTCGCCGTACACGCGGACGCTGCCGAGCGAACCGTACCAGTCCAGTCCCAGATTGCCCCAGAGGCCGTCGTACTGCTGATAGCGGTTGTAGTCCTGGATGCGGCGGCCGTTGCGCTTGTCGTAGCGATACAGCGCACCGGTGACGCCCAGCCGCCAGTGCCCGAAAGCGTACGAGACGTTGGCGCCGGCCGCCAGCTCGTGCATCGTGTGCCGCTTGGCCCGGTCCGCCTCCGTGGCGTGCAGCCCGCCGCTGACGATGGAGGTGTAGCGACCATCCTCAATCCGGGCGTCCAGCGCATTGTACGAGGCGAATGCCGAGACCGTCAGCCGGCCGGCCTGATGCACGTAGCCGGCGCCGCGCAGGAAATTGGCCTCGTCGGTGGAGCGGTATTCCTGCAGCCCGTTGCCCCGGCGGGCCACGCCGGACGGCGCACCGAAAACGGTCATCGGGAAAGCCTGCCACCACACCAGCCCCTGTCCGAAGCGGGCGGTGAAATCGCCCAGATACAGCCCTTTGTACCGCCCCGACACAGAGGCGAAATCGGGAAAACGCTCCTGCGGATCGTTGTCCACCACAGCGCCGACCGACCAGGCCGGTTTCTCACAGACCGCCTTCGTCGTCAGGGAAAACCCTTCCTGGCGCCATTTCTTGCGGAACCGGGCCGTATAGGTCTGCGAGAGGACGTTCCGGGGCGCGGAATCCCCGAAGTCCAGGAACGGACGCAATTCGGCCACCTGCTCCTGCGAGAATCCTTCCACCAGCGACAGCTCCATGGCCGAGCGGATCCCGCCGTACCGGTCGCGCCAGGCCATCAGGCTTTCCACCTGGAACAGGGTGAACAGCCGTGTCTCCTCGAGTTGCGCCCGCGAAGCGGCATTGAGATTGAGCGGGCTGTGCAACAGCCCCTCATAATAACGGACCAGCGCTTCGGCCTCGCTGCCCTGTTCGGCCAGCTGCTCGATAAGCGCGGTGACAGACTCCGGCAATGCCTGCGCCTGGGCAAGTGCCGATACCTTGAAAATGAAAAGAATGGAAATGAGGGTCCCGTAAACCGACCCTCCGGATCTCCTGCACATATCGTTCGGTTTTTGAGTTGACAAAGACAAAGATAATGCGTAAATTCGCGAATTGAACCATTTTTTTCAGTATGAAACACAGGATTCTGGTCAAGGACCGGTACTTCGTGCCGTATATCCCTTACGAGCGCCTGGAGAAGGCCATCGATGCGGTGGCGGCGCGCATCAACCACGATTTCAAACATTTCAACGGGACGCCCATCATCCTGTGCGTCCTCAACGGCTCGATCCTCTTCACGGGCGAGCTGATGAAACGGCTCGACTTCCCGTGCGAGTTCTCGAGCATCCGGCTCTCGTCGTATGAAGGTACGCTCTCCACGGGCGTCACCCGCAAGGTGCTCGGCCTCACCTCCTCCATCAAAGGCCGCACGGTGATCGTGGTGGAAGACATCGTCGACACCGGCAAGACCATCACCGACCTGCACGCCCTCCTGCTCGACGCCGGCGCCGCCGACGTGAAGATCTGCACCATGCTCCTCAAGCCCGAGGTCTACAAGAAGGACCTCAAGCTCGACTACGTGGCGATGGAGATCGAAAACCGCTTCATCGTCGGCTTCGGCCTCGACTACGACCAGCTGGGCCGCAACTCCAAGGACATCTATATTCTCGATACGAATCCTCCCAAGTCTATGCGCAAACATTTCCTGATCTTCGGGCCTCCGGGCGCCGGCAAGGGCACCCAGGCCGCCAAACTGATTGAGCGCTTCGGCCTCCGCCACGTTTCCACGGGCGACCTCCTGCGCCGCGAAATCGCCACGGGCACCCCGCTCGGGCAGCAGGCCAAAACCCTCATCGACCAGGGCCTCCTCGTCCCCGACGAAGTGGTCGAAGGCATGATCGCCTCCGAACTCGACAACAACCCCGACGTGCGGGGCTTCATCTTCGACGGCTTCCCGCGCACCACGGCCCAGGCCGAGCATCTCGACAAGCTCCTGGCCGACCGCGGCACCAAGGTCGACGCCGTGCTCTCGCTGGCCATCCCCGATGAGACGGTCTTCGAGCGTATCCGCCACCGCGCCGAGATCGAGAGCCGCGTGGACGACACCAAGCCCGAGATCATCCAGAACCGCATCGACACCTACCACGCCAAGACGGAGCCGGTGATCGCCTACTACAAGGACAAAGGCTGCTACCGGGAAATCGACGGCCTGGGCACCATCGACGAAGTGTTCGAAAAGCTCTGCGCCGTGATGGAAGAATTTGAATAGACAACCCGTACTATGAGTTTCGAAACCGGCACCAACTTCATCGACTACGTCCGCATCTTCTGCAAGAGCGGGGACGGCGGCAACGGATCGATGCACCTGCACCGGGCCAAGTACGTGCCCAAGGGCGGGCCCGACGGCGGCGACGGCGGCCGGGGCGGCCATATCATCCTGCGCGGCAACAGGCAGATGTGGACACTCATCCACTTAAAGTACAAGAAGCATATCAAGGCAGAAGACGGCGGTGCAGGAAGCGGGCAGCTCAAGCATGGCAAACAGGGCGCGGACATCGTCCTGCAGGTTCCTTTAGGGACGGTAGCCCGCGACGGGGAGACCGGAGAGGTGCTTTTCGAAGTTATGGAGGACGGAGAGGAGAAGATCCTGGCCCGCGGCGGTCGCGGTGGCCTGGGCAACAATTACTTCAAGAGCGCGACCAACCAGACGCCCCGTTTCGCCCAGCCGGGCGAGCCGGGCGTGGAAGGCTGGTTCGTACTCGAACTCAAAGTCCTGGCCGACGTCGGCCTCGTGGGCTTCCCCAATGCCGGCAAATCCACGCTGCTGAGCGTCGTATCGGCCGCCAAGCCCAAGATTGCGGATTACGCTTTCACGACCCTGGAACCGCAGCTGGGCATCGTCAGCTACTACGACGACAAGTCGTTCGTGATGGCCGACATCCCCGGCATCATCGAAGGTGCCCACGAAGGCAAGGGCCTGGGCCTGCGCTTCCTGCGGCACATCGAGCGCAACGCGACGCTGCTGTTCATGATTCCCGCCGACAGCAAGGACATTGCCGGCGAATACCGCATCCTGCAGCGCGAACTCAAACTCTACAACCCGGAACTCCTCGACAAGGACCGCGTCGTGGCCATCACCAAATGCGACATGCTCGACGACGAGCTCCGGAAGGAAGTCAGACGGCACCTTCCCCGCAAGGTCCCGTCCGTGATGATCTCCTCGCTCACCGGAGAAGGGATCCCTGAACTCAAGGACCTGCTCTGGAATATGCTCAACGCCGAAAACTGATGTACCTGATCGTCGACACGACGACCGACCCGGCCTGGAACCTGGCCGTGGAGGAGTATTTGCTCACGCAGCGCGACGAGCCGTTCTTCCGTCTGTGGCGGAACGCCGACAGCGTGATCATCGGCCGCCACCAGAACGCCTATGCGGAGATCGACCTCGCCTATGTGGAACGGGAACACATCCCGGTCGTCCGGCGGATGACCGGCGGCGGCGCCGTGTTCCACGATCTGGGCAATGTCAACTACTCGTTCTTCGACCTGAAGGACCGCGTCTTTACCGAAGTCATCCTGGACGCGCTCCGAGCCCTCGGCGTGGACGGTCGTTGCTCCGGCCGCAACGACCTGGTGCTCGAGGACGGCCGGAAGTTCTCCGGCACGGCTGTCTGCAAGCACGGGAGCCGGGTGCTGGAACACGGCACGCTGCTCTTCGACGCCTCGTTCGACCGGCTCGGTCGCGCCCTGAAGCCCCGGCCCGAGAAATTCCAGGGGAAGGCCGTGCAGTCGGTGCGGAGCCGGGTGGCCAACCTGTCGGGCCGGCTGGCCACGCCGATTTCGGTCGAAGCCTTTATGGGCTATCTGACGGACAGCATCGCGGCGGCGCTCGGATGCACGCCCTATGTATTTTCGGAAGATGACCGGGCCACCATCGCCCGGCTCCGCGACGAACGTTTCGGCAATCCCGCCTGGAACTTCGGCGCTTCGCCCGCCTGCCGCTTCACGAACGTGCGGAAGTTCCCCGCCGGGCTGGTCGAAGCCCATTTCGAGCTGCGTGACGGACGGATCAGCGGGCTGCAGGTTTTCGGCGACTATTTCTTCACCCGCCCCACGGAGGAATTCTGCGCCCGGCTCGAAGGCTGCCCCTACGACAGAAAAGCGATCGCCGACCGCCTCGCGATGGAGACAGTCGGCGAATACTTCTCGGGAATCAGTCCTGAGGAACTGCTGACGTTATTTTATTTGTAGCGGCGCTCCTTTTCCGAGACCAGCAGGTCTTTCAACGTGGTGACACAATCGTTGACGGCACCCTCGAAGGTGTCGTTGTTTCTTTCTACGACCAGTTCATTGCCCGGGATGAAGACGTGAACCTTCACGTTTTTGTTCTGCGGGTCGGCGAGAAGCGAGAGGTCGACTTCGGTGCGGACGATGCCGCCGTCGTAGAATTTTTCGATCTTGCCGACCTTCTTGTCGATGAAATCGAGCAGTTTCTGATCGGCGTCGAACTTGATGGACTGAACTTTAATTTCCATGGTTACCTCCGTTTTTTGCTCTGGGATGAGCGGTTAAGTATGTCTTTTTCAATTGTTCGAACGAGTTGTGCGTATACACCTGCGTCGCCGCGAGCGAGGAATGCCCCAGGATTTCCTTGATGCTGGTCAGGTCGGCACCCCGGTTGAGCAGGTGCGTGGCCAGCGAATGTCGCAGCACGTGGGGCGACTTCTTGCCGGTAAAGCCCTCCAGCCCCGAGAGTTCCTTCTTGACCAGATTGTCGACGAAGGCCAGGTAGAGCGGGCTTCCCTTGTCGGTGAGAAAGAACTTGCCTTGCGGGTTGTCGGGATACGCTTCCCTCAATTTTTCCAAATATAACAAAATCTCCTGACAAATCAAAGCCGGAACGGGTATTTCCCGTTGTTTGTCGCCTTTTCCGGTGACGCGGAAGAGTTGCCGGCCGGCGTCGAAGTCGGCAATTTTCAGGCCACAGAGTTCGGCCCGGCGCATGCCCGTGGCGTAGAGGATGACCAGGATCATCCGGTTGCGGAAGAGGGAGAAGTCGTCGGGATGCTCCTCCACCCGGCGGCGGCTTTCGTCGAAATAATTGTCTATTGCCTTTTCGGTATAGAATTGCGGAAGCTTCCGGTCTTCCTTGGGCCGCGGCACCTTTTTCACGGGGTTGCTTTCGAGCAGATCCTGCCGCAGCAACCAGTTGCACCAGGTACTCAGGGCAGAGAGTTTGAGGTTCATCGTGCGGGCGGAGTGCCCGGTATCCAGCCCATAGGCAATGTAACTCCGGATGTTCTGCGGTGTCATCGCTTCGGGTGTGACGGTCTCTTCCTCCAGAAACGCATAGAATTCTGTCACAGCTTCTTCATAGAGCCTGACCGTCTGCGGCGAGTAACGCCGTCCGACCTGCAGATACCGGATGAAATTTTCTTTCAACATTTTTACAAATGTAAGAAATTTTATCTACCTTTGCCGTCCCTAAGAAAAAGGAGGTGTAAGCAAATGATTATCGTACAGGTCAAGGAAGGTGAGAACATCGAGCGCGCGCTGAAGAAATTCAAACGCAAATTCGAGAAGACGGGTGTCATCCGTGAGCTCCGCTCCCGCAAGACGTTCGAGAAACCGTCCGTGAAGAAACGTGAGATGATGAACAAGGCCAT
>JAEEGK010009069.1_pt1 | contig 23332 bp, 24 predicted proteins | sample 8958771 | NCBI WGS metagenome assembly JAEEGK01 (sample SAMN16246547, study PRJNA631951) | gut metagenome | biome: gut microbiome; feature: rumen; material: SC-attached | host: Bos | place: Iran: Karaj | collected 2018-10 | reverse complement strand
CGAAGTCTGTCCAACTTCAGGGGTTCACTTCATTTACGGGCATTTCAAGCGTTTTGCAATTATTCAAGCTCGTTCGCTTTTATCTGGAAACCATTTGCAAATGCTTTATTTTATTGCATTTGAGATGATAACTTTGTACTCATTGAACTCATTTGTATATGTTTTTCAGTTCTTGTGAACTCATTTTGAACTCACGGATGAACTCGCTATAGTCTGGCTATTTAGGTTCACTCTATATGCAATAAATTAGCCCGATTTCTATTAAACGCTTCATCAACATAACAATACTATCAGGTTTTACAGATTTGTTGTTAAAATCTACTGTAACAATTCCACCCCATAGTTTCACCATACGTTTTCTACTATTATCTTCTTTAATACTGAACCTTAATCCTGAGCCAATATGCAGATAGGTATCTAAGTGTTTATTGTCAACATCAAAATCGTCATGGTCACAAATAATGGCTGATGCCTCCTCCGTTGACTTTACAAAGCTATATTTTGAACTCAAGTGTAAAAGAATACGATTCGTATCAATCTCTTTATAGAGCCGAAGTATGTCTATAAGTAATGACATTGAACGACTAAAACTGCGTGTAGCGATTGATATTCTTAATGCAGTAACATTTGATTTAAGCGTTTTGTCATTTATAATTGGTAGGGATTTAAGATACTCTATTTTTATGCCATTTACTACCAAACAAGAATTACCAGTCTTTTCATCCCCCTCATCTCTTGAATATGCGATTCGTCTATTATTTAAGTGTTTCATAATAGACAAATAATACTTTCCAATATTACTGTCACATTTTCCATATGAATCTAACGAATCACCTAATATTACGATTTCTGCCCTTTCAACAATATGATCAAAACTGTCTGTGCTTTGAGCATTATCGTTACTGATCGTGGCCGTTTTATCTAAAGTAACTATACTTTCATATTCGCTTTCTCGAACTGTCACTCCATACTTTTTTAATTTTCTAATTTCACTGTTGTATTTCTCTTTGTTGAAATCCGGACATTTTATCGCAGTTATCTTAGTAGAAAACGCTTCTGGAAGCTTTATCGCCAGACAAATGTTATCATCTACTTTATCATCTGTAACCGCACATAAACGAACTTCCTTTTCAAATTCCCATCCGTCCAGTTTAATGAATCCTGCCAACTCATCTTCCAACATTGGTTCTTTAATTTTACTGTTAGTAACGCTACCTGTTTTAATCCTGTTCGAATGCAATTCTTTATAGCATACAGCAGCCCAATATACATCTGCTTTAACAGTTTCTTCCGTTACCTTTTTATCTCTCACAACGTTTAAAATGCATTTTCCGCTTTCATCTTTAGGTATATCGTTAACCAAATCTTCAGCATCCATATATGATATTTCTAATATGATCCCATTTGGTGCTTGAGAATACATGCGATACATTGCTATATTCTCGGACATTTTGGAAAAGCTTATAAAAAACAATTTGTATGGCAAATCACGTACAACTTCATATTCAAGATTATCATTCATTTTGGACATAGAACCAAGCCAAAGATAACCACCTTCTACGATGTTCAATACACACTCAATATTTGAATAATGAGAAAGCAATTTATTCTTTTTTGAAGTATTGCCCGAATACTTTAAGATGCTTTTTAAATAAGCTTTAACATCTGAAGCAGATGATAAATCCTCAAAACGCCCTTTATTTTCCCCGCCGGGGCCAATAACAACTGTCATAGATCATCTCCAAATATATGCTGCCTTACACATGTAAGTTCTATTGAATTCCCTACACTTTCTTCGTCTCTTTAACAATTTCATCATTTATTTCTTTTGCAACTGATGCAAGCAGAATCTTTAAGTAATTGTCTGGATCATCATAAGTAGATTGGCGTTCATTAAGTTCATCTAATGAGCCGATTAACCTCTTTATCTGAGAGTAATACTTGTGAACGTATAGGAAGACGCCATTAGGTACATTACTGTCGCCTTCCATCATGGAGTTGTAACCATAACTGAATCTCTCAAAATACGAAACTATGCCTTCAGACCATAAAAAATACACAGAATTTACAACTTTTTTTCCTATATCAGGCTCTGAATTTATAAACGAAATGTTCTCATCGCCGTAATACAGGCGCTCAATAGTTACATCTAACTCTTTAGCAATCTTAGCGATTGTTGTTAAGTTAGGTATTTTCCTTCTGTTTTCGTATGCACTAAGCGTTGTGTTAGAGAAACCGCAGTTTCTTGCGAGTTCTTCCTGAGAAAAACCTTTTTCCAGTCTTACCTCTCGAATGTTCTTACCAATATTATCATCGTAATTCATTTGCATATCCTCCGTTATATACCTATAAGTATACAGCCGTTATACGAAGAGTCAACCTGTTTAATCATCGTTCAATGTACGTTGTTCCCTGTATTCACTTTCCTAATGCTCTGACAATGGCTTCCAGAGCCTATTTTTATGGGATCAAGAGAGAAATTTTTTACCCAATTCAGCTATGGCAGATTCAAAGCATGGCCGAACAAATATCGGTCAAATACTAAATAAATGGAGGAAATACATTATGAATAGTATTTCTATAAAAAACATTAAAGATCCCAATCCCAAAAAGGTTAAGGATGTATGGAATGCCTTCATGGCAGAAGGGGCAGTGTTTGGTAATTACGATATTCCATACTGTCCAACAACTGCTATAACTATTCCCCGGAGAATCATAACCTGGGACGAAGCTAAGGCGATCTTTAAGAAACAGATAAAAATCGATAATCATTTTAAGGACGATACGTTTGTCTGTTTCTATATGGATGATTACAAGTTTGATGGTGCCAGGGGCATATGGTATGACCCTTATAAGGTCTTAACAATTCTCTGTCATTTCGGTGGTGTCATAACACCGGATTTTTCCACTTATCAAGACTTCCCTGTTGCATTAAAAATCTGTGCAACCTTCAGAATGCGACTTTGGGGATATTGGCTCGGTCAGAATGGTATTCCTGTCATTAACAATGTCCGCTGGGGCACGCCTGAATCCTATGATTATTCATTCGAAGGTATTCCGGAGAACAGTATAGTTGCCATCGGTACTGTTGGTGGCAGTCCCAGACAGTTAGTTAACCGTGAGCGCTTTATCGAAGGCCTATATGAAATGGTTAATAGACTCAAGCCTCACACAATTCTTATTTTTGGTTCAGACAAATATGAGTGCTTCGATGTTCTAAGGCAGCAGGGCATTAATGTCATCCAATATCCAAGCAACACCGCTAGTTACTATGAAAGGAGGGGACCTCATGAGTAAAGGAATAAGTGGATTGTTCAAAAAAACTCTCGGGCATAGATTGCGCATAAACAGCTTGAAATCCAAAGCTTTATCTAAGGCCCAAAAGCTTGTTGAAAACACGGCAGGCGGAAGGGGCAAAGCAATGGTTGTAGGAGCTTTTGATGAACGAACTGGACAGACCGTGGCGGCTTTTGCAGGCGCAATTCCTCAAAAGATCGCACCTGAGTTGTTAGACAGAGCCAAAACAATAGGTGGAATTGGTTCATTGGGCTTAACGGATCGAAACACTGTTGGTGCATGTGCGGAATTTCATGCAATTAATCAGCTTTTGTTGAAAGGCAGCAAAATGTCGGATATTCATCTTACAAATGCTATACGACCACGTACTGGCAAGCCCATTCCTTATTGTAAAAACTGTCAATCAATGTTTAATGATATAATTAATAAGTGAGGTAATAATCATGAGATACACAATAATAGACTTACAGTGTGAAGATATTCTTTGGTTTGGATTGGATATCAACGGAAACGTCTTGGCATTCACATCTGGAGGATCTGGTAATGTTCCTGAGTTTGTTTGTCGAAGCAAAGAAGAAACTGAACTCCTAATTGATTTTTTCAACAAATATGATGCATTTTCAACTGGGGCACATTTATTGATTGAAGATGATGGTTCCCCCTATTCTTCTGATGCTCGTAATTTTGCTCAACATGGTATTACATACTTTGACGTAGATATCGACAATGATAGTCCCTCTTATGTTAAAGTATCATTTCCCGATAAAACTATCGTATGTAGCGATCTACCGGATAATATCCAAAAGATTCTTTCTGATCATATAATTGATTTCGATGCCTTGTGCACGGACAAAATAGATGTGCCTCACGCATATGCATAAAAATCAATTTTGAGACAAAAGCGGCAAAGATCATTTTTCTCTGTCGCTTTTTCTTTATCTTTTACCGCCTAATAATCCGTTTATATCTCTAAAAACTCCGCTAGTCCGCATTTAAACTCAACTGACTTCATTGTCTGCATTTTCATCCGCAAGAACACATTCACCACTTCCCTCTTTAATATAGCTCTTAGCATTCTTGCTAGTATATAATTCGTTCCATGGGAGAGCTGCACGCATCTTTTTGTTATAAAAGATTAGCATTGCTTCAGCGTAACCTAATGAACCAGCCCTTCTATCTTTAGCTGTTTTTGATATTTCTTTTATAGAAATCTCTCCCAGTTTTTCTTTGAATACCTCATCTTTGATTCTTTCGCCGTAAGATACTACGAGTCGTGCTACACCATTTAACATATTAGCTGAAAAAGACTTTGATTCTCCTTCCCATGTGATTATTATCATTTTCAACACACGGTCTAAAACATCGTAACCATACTTATCGTAGAGTTTTTCTAATGCACTTACGGCAGAAATTGTGCCCGGATTAGAATTTGCCGCAATCTTTAGGTTATAAGATTCCACCAACCCTTTGATCATGAGTTCTTTGCTGTTTCCTGCTTCACAATTGGCTTTAAAGATCTCAATAGGCTGTAGGGTTTTTACATTAGTCATCTGGTTAGCAAAAATATCTGCTTCTTCCGTGTATTCAAGATCGTCGTAAATCATGCACCAAACCGGGGTTTCGCGACTACCCGAAACCATAGCTATAATCTCTGCTGTATGCTGTCCGTTAAAGACATAATTAATTCCGTCTCTTCTTGATACTTTTATGGGATTAATCTGATTTAAATCAAAGTTTGCAACAGCTTTTTTGACATGAATCATAGAAAGATTTCTTTGATATGCTTGATTTGAAACCAGATCCTTTATAGGAACAAGTTCAAAGTGTACTTTTGGTATGAACTCCTTATAGTTGTTCATCATTTCCCGTCCTTTCTACCAAAGACTCCTGGATTAGATTTATTGTATGCTCTAATACCGTAAGCTTTCTCATGAGTTTTAGACTTGCTGTATTAGTTATCTTAGGGAAATTCTCAGATCCTTTAACTCTCTGTATCGAAGAAATCCATGAATCTATTGTTAAACATAGACTATTTACCTCAGAATCAGGATCATATACTGGCATTTGTCTTATAGTCATTTTATTACTTGCCTTTTCTTCTGTTCGTTCTCTTCTGCTTACTGGGTTTTTAGCATTTATATGACTCCACTTGACCTCATTTCTTATATAAGAAAGCGTTATATGATCTAGCTTTTCTTCCATTGAAGCTCTCGCTACGGCACGTATTTCTTCAGGTCTTAATCTTGAAAGTTCGATGGTGTTTTCATGAGATATGCGAAGTTTTCCGGAAAGGATAAACTTAGCAAAAGTTGTATCCTGATCAAATATACTGTTCATTGCTATAGCGTAAACACTGTATTTTCTTATTGTGCCCGGCGAAAAATATGAGAATTCAGCAATAATATCCGCTATTGCGTTTTGAGAATCACCCGGTTTGAACGGAGCTCGCAAAGCATGATAATAGTAGTAGAGTTGTCCTATGAGATATTTACTGTATTCTATTGAAAGGTCTTTTCTTCTAAGTTGGTTTTTACAAATATATATGGCTGCATAATTGATGTTCGGAAAATCCATTTCTTCAATAATGTGATCTAGTTGCAAATCTATGCAGATTTTGTATGTTTCCATATCATCTAAGTGATATCCGTTCCAAACATGAACTACCCTCATATCCCGGTCGTTTATGAGAGAATCTTTTAGTTTTTCAATATGATTATCGCTTAGCGGTTGAATCAACCGCAAAAGCTCTTCGTTTATAGCATATTCCGAGTCGTTTGATGTGCTCATTGTATTAACCTCAAATCACGTTGGAATCTATTAACGAAAACCTCGCGACTCTATTGTCCCTGCTTAATATCCCTGCGAGTTTATAAGTGCGGTTTTCTTTAAGACATGGTGCTGTTTTCTTAAGCTTACTAAAAAGAAAAGTGCTATAGATTTCACACTCGTGTCCGGAATGAATCTTAAGAGCATCCTTACTACTTTTGTCTGCATTGCATATCGCTATTTCCATATCGTCGGGGTTTACCCAGATATAGATGTATTCGGGACTATTCATCAGTTTTAATGTCTTCTGATGGATCCTGATCCTTCTCTTCTTCATATCCAGTGATATTGTTGGTGTCATTTTGTGTTTTTCCCTTTCTTTCTTCATCTTTATCGATTCTGAATACTGTATAATCGTCAAAAATACTGACAAGTGTTAAGTCTTGGTGTTCGCTGACGGGGACACCGAAATGTTCCATCCAGTCATCTGGATAATATGCCTTTCTATCTATATCTCCCGATTCGGGTTTTTTTCTCTTATATGTCTCAGCACTTGTAAGATCGAAAACAAACAAGGTATCATTCTTAGTTCTTATAAGTTTTCCTAATACCTTGTATCTGTATTGCGGATTCCAGCCCATTAATTTCATAACCTTTGCAAAGAACATTTCACAGGAAATTTGCCTTGGTTTTCTTTTGCCTGCTGTATTTCTTGAAGCCCACGAAAAAGAGTCTTTTAATTCTTCATCACAGGGTTTAACAGCGAGTTTTTTCTCATTTGGATTTACAAGAAACTGAACAAAAGTGACATCAGGGAGTTTATTCAAGCACGCGGCATTCACAGACACCTTAGCATCTTTGAAAGTTACAGAAGGCTCGAACAGATGTGCAAAAAACTCTCCTCTTACAACCTGATAGCCGTCGTATGAGAACTGTTCCTCTTTTATTGCGCTTTCACCGGTCATTTCTTCATTGTTCATTTATTCCTAAATCCTCCAATATTTCTTTTATTTCATTAGCCGCCTTTTCCGGTGTAGTTACATTGCCTTCATCTGACGAGTATGTAACTTGCTCAGCATTTAACCCTTTTTCTTTTTGATCTAGCGTAATCTGATCTTCCTTTGCTTTGCATCTGTAATACTCTTCGCCAAAAGAATCAGCCCATTCCTTGGGATATGCGGTTATTCTTCTTCTACGACGATTTGTCGCTTTTTCCGTAACATATACACCATCAGAATCACTATCATTGAAATCATTCTTATCGATATATAGTGTTGCATCATCAATACAGAAGATCAGAATTGTATCATCTTCAAACTTATATGCCGCCCCGTTAATCTTGTACTGAACATCAGTATTCCAAGAAAACAGCTTATACAGTGTCGGAATAAAGGCCGCACCGCTTATTACCTTAGGTTGAACTCCTTTTTCTGTATGTTTGCTCCACTCTAATGAATACCTGGAATTCGACTCCGCTTTTCTTATGGCGATAAGCTTTTGGATTGGACTTACAAGAATCTCTATCTTTTTAACGTTAGGCAACTTGATCAGGGCTGATTTACTGAAAACCATTTTTATGGGAGATATAGACACGGAGATTCTTCCCAATGGCGACATAAATTGTGATCTGACAAGTTCATAACCTCTGAGATCAATATTCCCCTTCTCAAGTTTTACTTCCAGTCTTCTTGAAGGGACACTTTTTACCCCATCATAAACACTGTTGCTTGCCATATAGTAGTCTTCGACAGTAAAGCCGGCCCATTTAGGATGGACAACAACATAACCTTTGAGATACCCCGTTTTAACGACTGGCATTTCAGGAAAATATCCTTTATTTCTATATTTGGCATTTCTTATGAGTTTTTGTACGGCAAAAAAGTCTTCACGCGATATTATTGCTTCATGATGATCTTTTTGTCTGTACTGATTTCTATCATGATTATTCTTTTTCGATTTGTGGTTTAAATAATTGGGGGTAAAGGTCTTTCTTGCAAGCACATCCCCGCAGTATCGTTCATTTGACAAAATCTGCAAAACGCTTCCAGAGGACCACACATCGTTGCCTCTTTTGGTCAGTCTTTCCAAATCTGTTAAGGCATCTGCTATCTGCTGAGACGAATAGCCGTACAGATAAGAGAAGAATATCAGCCTGACTGTCTTTGCCTCATCTTCGTTTATAACAAGATTTCCATCTTCGTCGTGATCGTATCCAAGTAATTTAGGAGTTAAGAATATTCCTCTTTTGAATCTCATTTCTACGGAAGCATTCATGATCTCAGACTTTGTGTGACTTTCTTCCTGAGCTAAAGTAGCAATGAATGAAAGAGACATTTCTGAATTCTCATCCAATGTATATATGTTTTCTGTTTCGAAGAAAACACCTATTGGCGGTTCCTCAGCCTTTAACTGTCTGACATAACCAATACAATCGATTATATTTCTGGCAAACCTTGAGACAGATTTGGTTACGATAAGATCTATTTTTCCTAAGCGGCAGTCATCAATCATACGAAGGAAGTTGTCTCTGTGTTGCAGAGAGGTACCTGAAATACCTTCGTCCGCATAGATATCTACTAGCTCCCAGTTTGTCCTTCTATTGACTAAGTCTTCGTAATGGTTTTTCTGTAGTTCATAAGAAGATGTTTGATTGGGATCATCTGTTGATACACGGGCATAAACAGCAACCCGTTTATGGTTTTCGGATCTGTAGAAGTCTTCTTGGGGAACTGCCGGAATAACATCTAATACATCCTCACTAACACCTTTATAGCGTTCACGAATCTTCTTTTTGACCTGATCGTTATCGAGGTTCTTTTCGTTATCCTGCATTTTTAATATCCTTTCCGCATGTTCTTCATGTTCGGAACAAAATTAATATTAAAAACGTTTATTCTCCATACTCTAATGGTTATACTCTTAACCAATAGGTAAAAACCATGCTGTGTTTTTGGCTTCCGGCAATCTTATTCTGAAAGCGTTTTAATTATCTCTGCGATGCTTTTTGTGATTCTTCGCTGCTTCTCCAAGGTGTATGTAGAGAGCAAATACTCAAGCTCTCTGTCATAAGAAGGATAGGAAGTATAAGGGCAAACATATATGAAATCATTAACTGTTACATGCATGGCATCGGCAATCTCTACAAGTTTTTGAAGACTAGGTTTCTTTAAACCTCTTTCTATGTTGCTTATATATGCAGTTGAAGTATTAATCTGAAGGGCAAGGTCTTCCTGAGTAATACCGAGCTCCTGACGGTACTGTCTTATGCGTGAACCGATGACGTAATAATCGAGCGTCAAAATATAACCTCCGGGTTAAACCATATTGCCCTTATAGGGGCATTACCCTTTTAGGGGTGCTACCTCCAAAGGGGATTATATTGCATAATTCTCATGAAAACAACACATCCGGAGTATTCTTTCATGATTGTCTATAACAGGCTTTGGAACACGATGGCGCTGAAAGGCGTTACTCAGTATAAGCTGATAACTAATGGCATCAGTCATTCAACTCTTTCACGCCTTAAAAAGAATCAGACTGTGAATACTGATACTCTGGATAAACTCTGCATTATTCTAAAGTGCAACATCGAGGATATTGTGGAATATATTGAAGAATAGGCGCGCAAAACGCGGAATGCGCTGTGGCGGGAGATGAAATTATGAGCAGCGAGATTCGTAGCTATACTTTTGACAAAGCAGGTCTGAACCAGGTCAGACAGGCTCCACGAGGAAAAAATTGGCCCGTCGTTTATCTTATTCATGACGATAATAACCTATATATTGGCGAGACAACAAGTGCATCAACTCGAATGGATCAACATCTGAAAAATGAAGCGAAAAAAGATTTAAAGGTAATCGAATTCATTTTTGATCCATCATTCAATAAATCTGTAATTCTCGATTATGAACAGCGTCTCATTAAATACTGTTCTGTCGACAAACAATTTGCTCACATACTGAATCAAAATATGGGGCAACAGGCAGCACACGACTATTACAATCGCGAATACTACAGAAATCAATTCAGTGTGCTTTGGAAACAACTTCAAAACGAAGGACTGGCAAAGCATTCTCTAGACATTATTGAAAACGATAATATATTCAAGTTCTCTCCTTATAATGCTCTAACAGGTGAGCAGAACGAAGTCAGTATAGACATCATGAACGATATCATCGATTCATTCGAAAACGGACAAGAAGGAGTTAGTCTCGTAAACGGTTGTGCTGGCACCGGGAAAACAGTATTGGCAATTAGTGTCATTAATTCGCTTGTAAATGCTGCAAATATCGATCTTAAACTTTTACAGGATGCCGAAAATGAATTTGTGGAAAGCATTGATGAAGACAAGAAAAAGGCTCTCCTGCGCATAAAAAACTATATTCAGAAAGAACGTAACGGAAAACCCTTTAAAATCGGAATAGTCTTTCCTATGCCGGGACTTCGTCAAACAGTGTCCAGAGTCTTTAAAGAATGTGGCAACGGACTAAGTCGGGATATGGTTATAGGACCAAGTGATGTTGTTAAAGAGGATTACGATATCCTGTTTGTCGATGAATCACACAGATTATCAAAGAGAAAGAATCTTACCGGTTATGACTCATTTGACAAGACCAGCCGAAAACTGGGATTTAATCCAGAAGAGACAAATCAATTGGAATGGATATTAAAATCGGCCAAGCATACTGTTTTGTTTTACGATGAATATCAGAGCGTTAAGTCATCTGACATTTCACATTCGGAGTATCAGGCATCTCTTAACAAGTACGGCAAAAACATTAAGCGCCATAAACTTGAAACTCAGATGAGGTGCGAAGGCGGAGAGGCTTATATTGACTATGTTAAAGACATAATGAGCTGTCGTCGAAAGAATTTCGAAGTTATTGAGAATGATTACGAATTCTGCCTATTTGATGATGTTAGTATCATGATAGAAAGCATCCGCAAAAAAGATGCAGAATATGGGCTATGTAAGACAGTCGCCGGATTTGCTTGGGAATGGAAAACAAAACCTAAAGGCAAACCCAAAGATGATATGAAATACTATGATTTTTTAGTTAAGAATGGCAAGTATGACATTCTGATTGAGAATCATCCGTACATATGGAATCTTACAAACGAAGATTGGATAACAAGAGAGGATTCGCGATATACAATTGGATGTATTCATACCACCCAAGGCTATGATATGAATTTTGTTGGTGTAATCTTCGGTGAAGAGATTGACTATAATCCCGCCACGAATACTTTGGAAATCAATCTTGATAAGTATATGGATAAGAAGGTTAAACAAAGCACGGATGAAGAGACTTTGAAACAACTGATTCTCAATACATACACAACAATATTGACCCGAGGGATCAAAGGTTGCTATGTGTATGCTTGCAATTCAAATATGAAAAAGTATTTGCGTCAGTTCATTGCACGCGCAAATAAAGTAACGATTGGTGAAACAGTATGAAACAAGAAACTATTGATATGATCTTAAAATTCAGAGATGACCGCGATTGGAAGCAATTTCATAATCCCAAGGATTTAGCTATATCGATCTCATTGGAATCTGCGGAACTTCTAGAAGTTTTCCAATGGAGCGGTTCAGATGTTTCCGGAGAGAATAAAAAAGACAAGATAAAAGAGGAATTGGCTGACGTGATCAATTACTGCGTTCTTATGGCTGATGCTTGCAATCTTGATATAGATCAGATCGTTCAAGATAAGATTAAGAAGAATAACGAGAAGTATCCAGTTGAAAAGGCAAAAGGAAAAAGCGAAAAGTATAGCGAATTGTAACGTTTCGAGATTGGAATAATCATGGCTGATAGCGCACGTTGTTTGTATGATAATTATATCAAGGCTTTTCTGGAGACGGACAGAGAAGCAGTTTTAGGACGGCTTAGTGGCGGATACCACGGGTCTCTTCAGACAACTCAAATTGACGCTTGGGCTGGTGAGATAGATATACTTCAAGCTTGCCTAACACCATGGAAGGAATCTAACAGCAAGATAATCTTCGAATATGACATTCCGAGATTAGGTAAACGCATAGATGTTGTCTTATTACTGTGCGGCATTGTCTTCTGTATAGAGTTCAAAGTCGGCGAAACTGATATTAAAGTTGGTGACGTTGATCAGGTATTAGATTATGCCTTAGATCTGAAAAACTTCCATAAGTTCAGCGAAGACAGGATCATTGTTCCTATACTGGTTGCTACCCGTTACGACAAATCTTCTTCGGTTATACAGTCTTCCATATACGATGACCGAGTGCTCAACCCACTTATGACCGGTTCTTCCGGCATATCAAAGCTTATAACCGATGTTCTTGAAAGATTCCCGAATGAGAGCCCTGTTAATGAGAATTGGATAATAAGCCCGTATGCTCCTACGCCTACAATTATTGAGGCAGCTAGGACGCTTTATGAGAGCCATTCTGTAAAGGACATAACCAGACATGAAGCAGATAAGGTTACGACAGATACAACAATCGCATATATTCTGGATGTTATTCATCAGAGTAAAGCAAACGGAGAGAAGAGTATCTGTTTTGTAACAGGTGTTCCCGGTGCAGGAAAAACCCTTGTAGGCCTTGAAGTTGCAGTAAAGCAGACATATCAGGATCAGGACAAACCTATAGAAGATGAAGGTGCAGTATATCTGTCTGGTAACGGTCCTTTGGTAGCCGTTCTAAACGAAGCTCTTGCACAGGATAACTACAAGAAATGCAAGGAAAGACAAGAACCAAAGAAACTTTCAGATTCCAGGCGTGAAGTAAGCAAGTTCATTCAGATAATTCACCGTTACCGTGACAACATGCTCGAGAAGATTAAGATTCCTGTTGAGAACGGAAAGCTTGAAATCGATCCTGAGAAAGCCGTGAAAATGCAGGGTTCTGGTTATGGTGAAGTTGAGCATGTAGCAATCTTTGATGAAGCTCAGCGTTCATGGACTCATAAGAGGATTGCAGATTACCTTAAGCGTGGTGGTACATACGGCAACAAGAAGAAGGTCGACAAATTCCCGATGTCAGAAGCTGCATTCCTCATTTGGTCTCTTGATCAGAGAGAAGACTGGGCAACAATAGTTTGCCTTGTCGGTGGCGGCCAGGAGATCAATACAGGTGAAGCTGGAATTACTGAGTGGATTAGCTCTCTGAATAACATGTTCCCGCATTGGAAGGTATATATCTCACCCAAGTTAACTGAGCCTGAATACGCAGAAGGCAAGGTCAACGAGCTACTCAAGAATAATCCGAACGTTATCTTTAACGAGAAACTTCATCTGGGAGTCTCTCTGAGATCTTTCAGAGCAGAAAAACTATCAGCTTTTGTTCATTCCCTGCTTGCGATAGACGGCAACGCTGCTTCGATTTACGAAGAAATAAAGGATAGATATCCAATTGTTCTTACCAGAGACATGGAAAAAGCAAAGAGATGGATCCATGAGAAAGCCAGGGGCAATGAGCGAACAGGTGTTCTGATAACAAAGGAATCCGCAAGATATAAGCCATTAGGTATTCATGTCTTACCTTCTGACGATGACAATGCAGTTCATTGGTTCCTGGATGATATTACAGATACCAGATCTTCTAACTATCTTGAGGATGCAGCAACGGAAATCCAGGTCCAGGGATTAGAGTTGGAATACACTTGTGTTCTTTGGGATGCTGATATGCGTTTTGAAGGCGGAAATTGGAAATACTACACATTTAACCGTAAATGGAACGAACTTAAAGCTGATACCGAGAGCAAGGCTGACCGAATGAAGTACATGCTCAACGCTTATAGGGTACTTATGACACGCGCAAGATCAGGAATGATCATTTGTGTCCCGGAAGGCAACCCGCACAAGTCAGAAAACGGATTCTGGGAAGATGAAACACGTCTCCCTGATTACTACAACGGTACATATGAGTATCTGAAGAGTATAGGGTTAGAAGAGATATAGTTATGAGCATTACCAATCAATTCTATGAGACTCATGCAAAAGATTACTTTGACTCTACCGTTAAGGTGGATACAAGTCGTTTGTATGAAAGATTTCTAAAATATGTTCCGGTTGGTTGTCGAATTTTGGATTTCGGATGTGGTTCCGGTAGGGATAGCAAAGCTTTTGTTGATATGGGTTATCAAGTCAGTGCTATCGACGGTGCTGAAAACCTTTGCAAACTGGCAAGAGAATATGCTGGTATAGATGTTAAGTGTGTTGATTTTTTGTCGTTTGGCAGTGACCAAAAATATGATGCTGTATGGGCATGTGCATCATTACTTCATATTCCAAGTTCTCAACTGCCCACTGTTATTAACATATTGAAGAATGCTCTTGTAGACAACGGATTAATGTATATATCCTTCAAATCCGGTAACTTCGAAGGCGAACGGGATGGGCGATACTATACAGATATGACATCTGATCGATTCAGCAATCTACTTGTAAAAGGGCTTAGAATTGTTGAGGAATGGTATTCTGAAGATGTTATAAAGGGCAGAACCAATACTTGGTACAACGTAATACTTCGTAAGGAATAAAAGATGGACTATTCATTTAGCATTGACGGAAAATACTATAACACGCTCGAGGTAGAGAGTTTTTCAAGAATGATGGAGTCTCCGTCATATTGTTATAAGTTCTATTGGCTTGATGCTATTACAACGCTTATTCTTGAGAACACCACGCAGACTACATTTAACGACATCATTGACGAGATGATAGCTGATGCCTGGTATTCTGTTGTTGAGTTCCATATTCATTTGAGTGGCATTGTATATAAAGACAAGGATAATCTTGAAAAAGCCGTTACTATTTTGAAGGAACATTCAGATCTTAATAGCAACGCATCCAGAACGGAAATTAAGAACGCAATCGAAGAATACGATCAGTATATTCTTAAAGAGAAGAAAACTCTCACGAACATGGTGCCTTATAAAGCCCTGTCTGGATTCTTCATTAATCATGACCTTGGTCCTCTGGATGCATCTATTGGAAGAATGGTTCAGCAGATCCAAGATTTTAATAATTCAAAGACCAAACTTCCATATATACTAGGCGAAAGTAGCGGTCTGGCAAGAGAAGTTGTATTTGATGCAGATTGGTCTCAGATGATCAAGGATAATGCTGTGGCTATAAAAGGATGGATCAAGCATGAGAAAGTCAAATGGCTTCAAAGAAATAATCCTGAAATTCCCGGCATTGTTTATAAGCTGGCTCCATTAGACAACAAAGCGCGTAAACTTGAGTCAGTTCGTAATCTTTGGAAAGGCATATTCCCATATGCTCATATTGATGATGTATTTACAAACAAACCGATAAACATTGCAGATTTTGATATCGATCATTTTGTTCCGTTCTCATTTGTAATGAATGATGAATTGTGGAACCTTATGCCAATGGATTCGAATCTGAATTCAGGCAAAAACAACAATCTTCCTTCATGGGATCGGTTCTTTGGAAGATTTGCTGATAACCAGTTCGTTATGTACGAATTGATTCATGCGAGAAATGATGTTTTTGAGCTGTATGAAAAGTGTTATAAAGACAATCTTCATTCTGTTTGGGCAACACAAGAACTGTATCGCAAAGGAAACACCAAGGAAGAATTTGTCAGAATCCTATCAAACAATATGCGCCCTGTTTATGACTCAGCCTTCAGGCAGGGATATAGTTTGTGGAAATACGCCGGTTCATAAGCTGATATAAGGATAGTTTGTTTTGATGAAATCAATAAAGGTCGTAGCGGCAATTATCAAACGTGATGTCAAAATCTTTGCTACTCAACGAGGTTATGGTGAATATAAAGATCGTTGGGAGTTCCCGGGCGGAAAAGTCGAGTTTGGCGAGACTCCGCAGAAAGCACTTGAGCGTGAAATTCGAGAGGAATTGGCCGCTGATATAGTAGTTGGCCCATTGTTGACAACAGTTGAATATGACTACCCAACATTTCATCTTTATATGGATTGTTTCTGGGCTGAACTTACATCTGATTCAGTGATGGAATTGTTGGAACACGAAGCCGCGAAGTGGTTATCGATTAATGATTTAGACTCGGTTGATTGGCTACCTGCAGACAAAATTGTTGTCGAAGCAATAAAGCATTTAGGAAGCATATAATTATTTCATTGAGGCATGTGATTTTTCAATTTAATTTAGTCATTTGGCCTTAAATGACTAAATTGGCGCGCAGATGACCAAATTAAACATCGGCAGAATAATCGGCAGATTCCGTAACAGGAAACAACCCCTGTGTTCCGCGTGGAACACAGGGGACATCATTATCTGACACGTGTATTTGTTGGTTTTGTCTTCGCCAGTTCCTTTCTAAACTGCCTCTTCTGTTCTTCGTATACTCGTTGCTGAACAAGGTTTATAGCATTTACACGGATTGCTGGTTCTGTCTTCAAAACTTCATCGCACATACGGAGTTTTTGGTACAATGGCCGCATTGCATTTGTCTTTTCCTGTGCCGCTTGTTTCCAAAGATTCACATATACAGGCACACCATCTCTCTCCCATAGTCGTTGTTGCTTGCGGCAATAGTTGCGCTCTTCGGCCAATTGGGTGATATTCGATCTTATTGCTGTCTTCAGCTGCTCAACTTGGGCAACACTATCAAGCTTATATTCCCTGCAGAAATCCATTAGCTTTATATATTTGTCCAGCTTACGAATCTCTTTTATCAGTTCAGGAGGGTATTCACGATATTTACGTCTTCGCTTACAGGATCTTAGCTGCATTCCATGATATGTGATCACTACGCGGAAACCAGCATTATTGAGCCTTGTCCTATAACGATCAACCACCGCCGGCTCCTTAACATCCTCTAAGTCCTTGAAGGGATATTCCGATGATCTTGTTCTGAATACTCTTTTACAGCAATCATCAAAACTATATCCCGGGCCCAACGACTTGAACCTAATACATTTGTCAGATCCTGGAAGCTTCAGCTTCGGATATTTGAGTTCTTTACCGGTTTCGCTCTCGAAGATAAATTCATATCCCATTGACCGCATCACTCTTCCGAACTCTTTTGTGGTACTTGCGTATGCTACTGCAGCGTCTATATCGGCCCTCACTTTGCTTCTAAGCGTCGGCTTGAACTCTCTTTCGTCTTTAAGTTCACGATAGCTCCTGCGCCTATCCTGGTCGATTCTGGAGCGTTCTTCAATAGACAATCCGTATCTTCTGCAGATATTATCTGAAGTGTCCCGCATAAGCCTGATATCTTCCTTCGTATCGTGATACTTATAACCGTCAGCGAAAGATACAGAATTCAGGCAGAAGTGATTATGGTAATGATCCGTATTAAGATGTGTTGCCACGACAACCTCAAACCTGTCACCCCATAGCCGCTGTGCAAGTTCCACGCCGATTTTGTGCGCCGTTTCCGCATCGACTTCTCCAGCTCGGAATGATTGATACCCGTGATATGCCATCCTGCCGCCTTCCTTTCCCCAGAGCTGTTTTGTCTGCATGAACTGTTTGGCTGCTATCTCCGGTTCACAGTTGATTCCTGTTACATACATCATCTGCTCAGTCTTATCGGCATCCGTGATATATGACATGACTTGCTGCATCTCTTTTGGTGTTGTCTTCTCCGGGTTCTCGATATACTTAACGACTGTGGACACGCTGCCTTTTACCGCCCACATATTTGTTACTGCCATATCATTTCACCACCCTTTTGAATGTTTCGCACAGAAGATCACAGACTCCGTGGACTTCGTTCTTGCTTTCCTCAATATCTACTTCAGGTACTATCCCGTAATAGTTGAGCTGGCGAAGAAGCTGATTAAGGTTGCTCCCGACACGGCGGACCTCAAAGATCAGCGACACATAATCCGCATCCGGCGGTGCATTAACTTTAGCTCCGAGAAGGATCGCTCTGCAAAACTTCTCTCTTGGCAATTTTGCCTTTTTCACCTTGTCGTTTAGTGACCGCCATTCATCTTCGGTGAAGCGGATGACGACGGCTTTGTTACGTCTGCTCATGATTATATTTACCTCGTGATTTCATAGATTTACGTCCCGTCAGGGACGTCTTAAGGGGTTCGGGGACTGCCCCGAAATGTGCTTTTTGATATCAAAAAGCGTAGCCTGCTACTAATTAGGACAATTGTATGAGAACGTTGTCAGGAGATAGGCGGGAACCCGGGAGATGCACAGTTGTATCCCCCGAGTCTCCGCTTGTGAGCAAGGTAATCAGCCCACTTTTCTGATGTCGTTATAGACTTCAGGTATCTTTCCTTCAGCTCTAAGATCGTTCTCGATCATGGCCTTAAAGTAGGAGTATTTATCCTTTATTTCTTTATTGGATATCTCCCGTTCCAACTTCCTGAACATGAGTGCAAAATAGTCCTGCATCCACTCATATCCGGAGCCGTCAGGATCGTGATCTGTTTCACGTGACACACTCTCAAGCATATCTGCAAGCTCTACAAGAAGTCTTACATCGCCTTCACTAAACCCATACTTATAAGCAAATCTGTCCATAACATATGGAATGACGTATTCTTCTTTGGGGTTGAAAACATAATACCCACCCCTGTCATCCTCCTCATCCGGCTCGTCTTCTTGGACTGATTTGGATTGACCTGAATTGCTTTCTCTTTCGTTGGGTTGGATTAAGTTACATTCGGTTTGATTGACTTGAATTATATTACGCTGACAGTCCGCCACATTTTGCGGACACATGTCCGCGATCAGATCATGGAACCTCGAAGCCTTTACTCGGTCTGCCCTGAGCGTGTTTTGTTCAAAGAAATCCTTGACCAATACTACGTCATCCTCATTGAGTCTTACAACGAAGTTCTTGCTGACCAATTCCTCAAGTTCTTCCGACCCGGCTCCGACAAGGATCATGGCCGGATATGCTTCAACAGCACCCTCATCATCTGTTCTGACAATCAGATACATATACAGGACTTTTGCCTTGTCTGAGAGCTTAAGGAACCTTCCGCTACTGATTATCGCATCGGATATCATGCGTGATGATCCTTTCACTTTACGGTTGCGGATAACAGATTCTTCCGCTATACTGTCGGTGTTAGTTACATTTGACTGTCCTTCAGCTGTTGCAGCAGCGTTCGGGGCAGTTTTTTTATTTTCTTCATTCATTTTTGTTTTTCTCTCCTTGTTTTATTAGTTTTTGACAATAATAAAGAGCTTCTGTCTCCTGATAACAGGAATCGAAAGCTCTTTTCTACCGCTTGGTTTGTTATATTGTTTTTCACCTATGGCATTTCCTCCGGGAGTTGGTGACCACACCTGAGGATATCTTCGATCTCTTCAAGGCAGATCCGACATCTCAATACATCATCTATCATTTCATTCGGATCTATTTCTTCAAGAGCCATTCTCAATTTCCTGATCTCGATAGCTAACCTCTCGCTTTCAAACATTCCCCATACGAAATCAATTTTTGTATCGGTAAATGCGTTCAGGAAAAACTCCTGCATCGGGATTCCAAGAACATTGATCCTCTCTCTGATCCGAACCTCTTCTTCTGGTGTCAGTCTGAAAGTTATAGACCGGTTCCTTAAGCGGTTATGATCATTCTTCTTCTTTTTCATCGCTGCCTCCTCTGTAGAAATCGTTAAGCTTAGTTGCCAACTTAGCCTGTGAATCAGGATATAGATGTGAATACGTATCCAGTGTTGTAGATGACTTCTGATGTCCCAGCCGGCTTTGTATATCCTTAACTCCGAACCCCATTGATATCAAAAGACTCGCGTGGCTGTGACGTAAATCGTGTATTCTGATCTTTTTCACACCCGAAATCTTAACTCCCCGCTTCATCTCGTGTTCTAGAAAACCTTTGGTGAAGGGAAAAAGTCTTTCGTTCTTCTTAAGTCCATAGATACGGCTTTCATAGTCTTTAATATATGGAATCAGAAACTCAGGTATCGTTATCTTTCTACGGCTGCACTCGGTCTTTGGTTCCGTAATGAGATCTTCCTTATTCAGACGCTGATATGACTTTGTGATCCTGATAACACGGGTTTCAAAATCTATATCGGAAGGAGTCAGAGCAAGAAGCTCTCCTACACGCATACCGGTCCAGAATAATAGCATAAAGGCCATATATGACTGCGGTTTATCTATAATTGCATCAAGAAATAACGAGAACTCTTCCAAAGTCCATATGTTCATTTCATCTGCATTAGATTTACCCACAGTTCCTGCTTTTGAACACGGATTAGAACCAAGATCATAATATCTGACTGCATAATTGAACAAAGCTGCCATCTGATTATTAATCGTCTTAATATACGTAGCTGACTTCTCAGTCTTTATCAGGTGATTCTGCCATTTCCTTATATCCGAAACCGTGATCTCATCCATCCGCTTATCTTTGAAATAAGGTAAGATCTTCGAGTTAAACAGATATCGTTTGCTCAGAATCGTTGACTTTCGCAGTCTGACTTCCATATCTTCAAAGTAGATTTCAACAAAATCTCCGAACGATATGTTAAGTTTGGACCCCTTCCTGTTTTGGAAGCTGGAGAGCCACTCGTCAGCATCACGCTTTGTGTTAAACCCGCGTTTAACAGAATGCTTCCTCTTTCCCGTCCAATCTGTGTACCAATACTGAACATTCCACTTGCCCGTTTTAGGATCTTTCTGTGTACTCATACGGCTTCCTTTCCGTTCCCAGGATCATCATTGAGCGTTCCTATAGGTGCATATCCGTAGACACGTTCTTCAACATATCTTCTCGGCACCTTTCCCTGAACGATGATAAAGCCCTTAGCTTCAAGTTCAGCATTAAGCTGCCTAATCAGTTTGTATGCCTTTGAAAGGCATATGCCGTAAGCTTCGGAAAGCTCTTCGGCTGTTACATAAAACTTAGTGTTTTCCATAATAAATTACCTTCTTGTTAATAGATTTGATAATTATATTAGCGTTCACACTAATATAATTGTAATTTCATTGACCTTATAAATCAATGTTTTTGTTGCAAAAGTTAGTGATTCCGCTAATTTCGTGATATACTTCACTAATGGCGGAGGTTGTTATGACAATAGGAGAAAGAATCAGATACTATCGTAAGAACGCAGACATGACACAGCGTGAGCTGGCTGCAACTACCGGCATACACTATGTTTCCATCTGCAATTACGAGTCCGGGAAGATGATCCCTCGTGAAGATCAGATCAGGAAGATCGCGGATGCTTTAGGTATAAGTTATTCTTCCCTCAATAATCCTGATTCAGATACGAGAAGGTTCCAGACACTCGGTAATCTCTTTGAACTTTTGATGTCTCTTCACCGATCAGGTGTTATGACACTTTCCGGCAAAAGAGATACATCCGGTGCTATCACAAAAAAGTCTGCCAAACTCACGCCTATGAACAATCTTTTGGCGTACTTCAGGCTCCTTTACCCCGATGCCAATGATTCCCTTGATCTCTCGAAGATTACGCTAAAACTTCAAAACGACTTCGTGCTTTCAAAGATGATCGAATGGGAAGCTCTTTACTACGCTATATCCTCCCTCGAAGGAAAGGAAAAGCTTTCCCGTAAAGAAAAGGACTGCCTGGCTAAAGCTAAAACAGACATCGGTTTACTGGAGATAGAACTTACCGGTTACCGGATCAGCCTGGACTCTTCTAAGGGCATCAATATCCTGGAAGACTGACCTTCTCCTATTGTGTTTGTGTTTTAAAACCGGAAGGCTCTCGCATTGCTGACTACGAGTACATGGGAGTCTCACCCCGGGTGACTGATACGCCCCCGCTGCTCATCACAGAAGTATCATTATCCCTTTGTATCTGTCATCGCCTCCCTCGGGGTGCAACCCCGATTCTGACTCATCCCCTTTATCGCTCTCGGTCTTGCGGCCGGTCATGGCGAGGTCGGAGTCAACTTGGCTCGGTATTTTATCGCCGATACAAGGAACGTACCTTTCGGTTTGTTTATTCAGTTGTCAAGTTACGGTGAAGGTAATTAGCAGTCTCCTTTTCAGGAGGCTTTCTACTTGTGCCTTCACTATATAGCTGTTGGGTTTCAGGTTTTTTGGGGGTATTTGTGTTAACAATTTGTGAACATTTGTTCTGTTCAATAAATACAAGAGTTTCAAGGCAAAGAAAAAGAACATATTTTTGGTGTTTGGGTGTAAAATAGGGGGTACAGAGCAAAATCGTCAAATACGAATTTGATAAATACGCGAGGAATAATATGGACAAAGAAACTGATTTTTATGATTACAGCCGCCTTATATCAGACATCAATGCGCATAGGTGTAAGAACATCGTTCTTATTCTTGGCGATCCATTCACCGGGAAGACTAGACTATGGAAAAGGTTAACCGCAACCCAAGACGGCGTATTCTCAATGTCGTTCAAAGGATATGACGTAAGCCGCTTGCCCGGTTTGATCAACTCGGAGTGCGCGACGTGGGATGATCTGTTTGCTTGGATCTGCAGTCAGGGAACGTACAAGTACCTGATAATCGATGATGCAGATTGCGGAAAGAATACTGAGAGTTTCTGGAAAGCCCTTATGAATCTGAAAGAGGATTCTATGAAGCTGAAAGTTGTGTTGATTTCGTCTAAGGACACTACTCCTGCCGAACTGAATTGCACTACTTTTGAGTTGTCTCTTATGACATGGAAAGAGTTGTCTGACCATCTGGATCTGACCGGCAAAGAATTAAAGGAACTGTTGTGCATTACAGGTGGTTATCCTGAAATTATGACCGAATTCAATCTGCATGGTTCATTCGAAGAAAAACTTGCATGTCTTCTCACTCCCGAATCTGCATTTTGGAATTTGGCGCCCAAGATCCTAGAAAGGCATTTTTCTACTGTCGAGACCTATAACACGATCCTATATGCAATGACACAAAGCAACAAAGCCCTTACTACTATTGCAAAGGCTTCAGGCATGAAGAACAATGCCTGTCTCGAATATCTGAAAAAGCTTCTGGAAAAAGGATTGATCCGTCAAAAAGAATCTCAAAACGGACATAAAGAATACTTCATCGTTAATTCGTATATATATCTTTGGTACGCATTCGTATATACAGCAAAACTCAAAGCCGGCTTTGCCATTAGCGATCAGACTATTATTGATTTTGATGAAAAACTGAGAAAAGAAGTATATCGCCGGTTTTTTAGGACTGCATCCCTGGATTATCTTCAACACTTCTATTTTAAAAATTGGAGCTTCGACATTATCAATGATGAACTGCATCAAGACGTAACCATTGATAAAGTCAATTTCGATTATGTGGGAGAAGATAAATATCTTCACCGCATGGTCTTATTCAAATGCG
>JAEEGK010009068.1_pt1 | contig 23333 bp, 20 predicted proteins | sample 8958771 | NCBI WGS metagenome assembly JAEEGK01 (sample SAMN16246547, study PRJNA631951) | gut metagenome | biome: gut microbiome; feature: rumen; material: SC-attached | host: Bos | place: Iran: Karaj | collected 2018-10 | reverse complement strand
CTGCTCGTGTGGCCTTCCACCTCGACCTTCGCCTTCGGATTGCGCTTGAGGCCAGCAATCGCAGCCTTCAAAGTCTTCAAGGAACTCGGGACAAGTTCGGCGCTCCCCGCCTTGAACGTCACGCCCGTCAGTTCCGAACGCGTATCGTCAAACACAACCGTGATGCCGCCCGTGCTCGCCGTGCGAGAAACATACGGAGTTTCGCCGCATTCGAACGGCCCCGTCAAGCTTTCGCAGAGAATCGTGTAAGTATCTTCACGCGGAATATGGAAGCTCGCCTCGCCGTATCCATCCGTCGTAATCACAATCTTCTTTCCCTTGTTCTGCCCCACGAACGTGAGCTTTTTATTGACATGCGGAACATCATCGTTATTCGTATAAGTCACGTTCAAAACAGCGTGAGTCTTGTTCGGTGCGAGATTACCGGCAACGGCAAAAGAAGTCGCCACTAAAGCCGAGAGAGCAATGCGGGAAATTTTCATTCTTGTACTCCAACTGGTTATAAAAATTGCGTGCAAAAAATAAAAATTGAACAAGCAAGTTTCAAATAATCTTTAAAAAAATCATGAAATTTCTAAATTTGCGCACGAAATCCTTATAGGGAGTGTTTATGAACTTCAAGAAAATCGCAAGCGCACTTTTAGTAGCCGGCATGGCTACAGCCGCATTTGCCGCCGACGGCGAAATCGGCCTCAAGGCCAACGTCCAGACCCAAGCCACCAAGATGATCGCCGACGACAGCTCCAACTTCAGCTCGCTCTGGATCCGCGCCAACATCGGAGCACAGTACAAGAGCGAAAGCATCGACGGACTCGTCATGTTGCGCATTTTCGCCCCGCAGTTCGGTAACAAGATTAAGGACGGCGACGGCAAGACCACAAGCTACGACAAAATTCTCGCCGACCTCTACTGGGTCAACTACAAATGGTCTCTGAACGAAAACCACAAGCTCAACCTCAAAATCGGTCACTGGAAGACGGACTGGTCGCAATCCACCCACTTCGGTACATACATCGACAAGGACCTCACCGGACGCGGCCTCTGGATGCGTGACTACGCCCACAACGCTCTCGAACTCGGCTGGAAAACCGGCGTTTCTCAGTTCAGCGCCATGCTCGCCACCCGCGACAACAAGATGAACTCCGGCTACATCCGCATCGAAGAAGACCTCAAGTTCGAATTCCCGCTCGAAGCAAAGCTCGCCTACCGCGTGAACGCCATCGACCCGCTGCAGAACACCGCCGCAGTAACGCACCGCGTGGCCGCATACCTCAGCTACAAGATTGTTCCTGAATTCCGTATCTACGGCGAATACGCACACATCGGCACCTCGGACGAAAAAATTGAAAAAACCGCTCCCAATTACCTCGCCCCGGAATCCAAGTACATGGAACCCGGCAAGCACTACAACCCGTTCTACTTCGGTGCGGAATTAGCCCCGAAAGACGGCGTGATGAGCATCCTCATGAGCAACCTTTATCTTGAATGGGAACGCATTGGCGACCGCCAGAAAGTCCATAAAAGCAGCAAGAAAATGGACGATTGGGCATGGACTCTCGCATGGGCTAAGAAGATTGGCCAATCCAAGCTCCAGTTCAGCCTCTACAGTGGCAACGAAATGAGCGACCTCGGCCTCGCCTTCCGCCTCACGAGCACGTTCAAGTAATTGCGAGAACGCGGGCATGAACCACCCGCATTTACAAGCAAACTGCATACGCAAAGTCAGGGTAACAGAACCCTGACTTTTTTAGTACGCTATTTAAAGCGATTGACAAAGCTCATAGAAATCATCGTTTTCCGCATAAGCACGAACAAAACAACGAATTGAATCATGAGAGAGTTGATCCAAGGGAATGTAGCGTAAGCGACAAAAAACTCCCGTGAAGGGAGTTTTTTATTTACTTCTTCTTTTCGCCGTAGCGATAACGATACCCATAGCCATAACCATAGCCGTAGCCATAACCGTAAGAGCCGTTATCGTGCACGCACTGGTTCAGGACAATAGCCTTTTTCTCAAGCTTTGCGATGTCAAGCTGATTCACAATTTCTTGAATATTTTCCATAGAATGTTTCTTGTATTCAATAACAATTAGGCCAAAATCAACCAACTTGGCGATAGCTTGGGCATCTGAAACTAGCGAATTCGGCGGAGTGTCGATCACGACAACATCAAACCTAGCCTTGCATTCATCAATGAGTTCAGCAAAGGCTTTGGAACTTACCATTTCACCTGGATTCGGCGAATGGGATCCATTGGGCAAGAAGAATGCTCCATCGCCAATATTGACAAGACAATCATTCAACGTCGCATTGTTGATCACAATATCGGACACACCCTTTTCGTGCTTGTGAGAAAGGCGGGACTTGCGCAAGTCCGCATCAATAAAAACAGCGCGCTTGCCTTGCTTGGCAAAGAGGTAAGTCAAGTTCAACGAGACAAAGGACTTGCCCGCACCAGGTGCGATACCAGTTACCATGAGCACTCGGCCACCCTCGTCAAGGAATGAGAATTCCAGCGCTGTACGCAAAGCACGAAGTTTTTCAATGGCCATATCTTCGCTATCAGCCTTCGCCAAAATAAAGCGTTTGTCGCCTGCGCCCGGAAGTTTGTGACTGATGTGGGTCTTGGGAACTTTCGCATAAACGCTCACACCAGTCTCACGTTCAATTTCAGAAGAAGAGCCCACCCCGCGATTGCGCAAGCGATGCAGTAAAAGAACGAGAATCCAGGCAAAGCCAAAACCGCCACCAAGCCCTGCAAGCACAATAACCTTACGATTCGGTTTTGCAGGAAGATCATGAATATAGGCCGGGTCAACAATACGCACGTTACCGATTTCGCTAGCACGCACCACACGCAACTGCTGAATGTTGTTCAAAACAGATGTGTAAAGCTGGTTGTTGATTTCGACATCTTGCTGGAGTTTCAAAACATCTTGCTGAGTTGTCGGCAAAGCTTTTGTTTTGCCTTCTTCGCGCCCAATTTCCTTACGCAAGCGTTCCTGTTGCTGGACAAGCGCCTGCATGGCCGGGTGATCCGATTTGAACAAACGAGATTTTTCTTGATATTCCTGTTGCAACGAAAGCAATTGCGTTTTCAACTGCACCTGGCGTTCCAAAGTTCCACGGGCTTCTGCACCCAAGTCAACCGTACCGACCTTGTTACGATAATTTGTCAAAAGTTGTTCAGCGGAATCAAGTTTTGCCTTGATAGCCGGCAACTGTTCTTCCAAGAATTCCAAGGACTTTTCGGCCTCGGCACTACGCATTTCCACGTTCTGGCGCACATACATTTGGGCAATCGAATTGAGCACTGCAGCCGCGCGGTCCGGATAACGATCCATATACGAAATTTCAAGGATATTCGTATTCTTGTCTTTTTCTATAGCATCAACAACCTTGCGCAAACCCTCGGCAACATCAAGCACGGATGATTTTTTCAAACGGAACTTTTGCCCCGGCAAAGCATAAATTGACTTGACACAAATGGCAACGGAATCGCCACCCACGGGCACGCGGTACGTTTCGCCCACCTTGCCCACGACAAGGCTAGCACCCAGCGGAGAGAAAAGTTCGTATGAATCCTCCGACTTGACCTCGGCAATCCACTTGAACTCCTTAGTCATCATCGCCTCGGGCGGGTCAAACAGATTTAAATCCATACGGCCTTCATTGCGCATAAGGCGGTCCCAAATGTCAATGGGCTCGGCGGTATAATTCAAATGCAAGTTTTCGACAACCGGCATAAGCACGCTAAGGCTCTTGATCAAATGGATCTCTGCCTTGGCCGGGCTCTGCGTTTCGAACAGTTCACCGATATCCGCAATCGCCTTGCCACTTTTAGACTTTGTGTCAAGTTGCAGCATAGTCGTGCTTTGGAACTGGTCACGGCTATAACGCGCATAAGTTATGCCAGCAACCAAACCAAAAAGAGAAAGCACGGCAAAGATTAGCCAATGACGGCGGAAGATACTAAACAGCTCGAAGATGTCAATGACATCGCTCGGCTTGAGAATCCCCTGAGAAGCAGGGACTTGATTCATTTGATTTTCAGATGTATTAGTCATATTAGGCTACCTCTAAATATAAATCTTTTTCATCAAAAAAGTGACGCAAACCTTTGGTTGCAAAATGAAGATTTTTGATAACGGTTGTTTGCAAAATTTGCATGAAAGCATTTTTCGAAAATTCATTCATGTATATTAAGGCTCCTAAATCAACTATAGGAGAATACAAATGAATATTAAACCATTTGATGAACTTGACATTACCGACCCGATTATGTTTGGGCTTGTTTTTAGCAATAAGCATATCGCACAACCCTTCATTGAGCATTTGCTCGACATTAAAATCGACCACCAGGAAACTCCCACTCCTGAGTCCGTACTCAGTTTCGATGCAAATCACAAGAGCGTTCGCTACGACGTCTTTGCCAGAGAAACGAATGAAAATGGGGAAACTATCCGTTCCTTCGATTTGGAGATGCTGATGGTTGATACCAAAGAACTGCCGCAGCGTGCTAGGTATTACCAGAGTGTGTGCGACGGGGTAGCTCTTGCCAAGGGAGACTTTTATACTAGTTTCAAGCCCCAGTATATCATTTTCTTGTGTCCAATGGACATTTTTAAAGGCAAATTCCCTGTTTACCACTTTGAAAACAGGGCTAAAGAGGACGCAAACATTTGCTTGAACGACCTCACTTATAAAAATTTTTATATTTTTTCTATGTATGAGAAGTTTGACGACCCGGTCGTAAAGGCCTACATGAAGTACTTTGCAACCCAGAGCGCAGACTCTCGCGAGACCGAAACAATCAACAATCAGGTGTCCTTTTTCAAAACAGGCACTCTCACGAGGAACAAGTATATGACTTTGGAATACGAACTTCATGAAAGAGAGGTAGAAGTACGAAAAGAAGAAGCAGCCAAAGCTTTGGAAGAGAAAAAGGCCATGGCCAAGGGTTTCCGTGACGCCAAAGTTCCTTTGGATATAATCTCTGCACAAACAGGATTTACCATCGACGAAATCAAAGCTTTGTAAACATGCGACCGCTCCCTTGTTCAAGGGAGCTTTTTCTTTAGCGGACGTTCCCATTCCCGCATACGAAAACCATTCACCAACAAACAACGCGAACAATACCTCCGACAAGACTCTGTCGAAGATATCGTAGTTGACAAATGGAATTTGGGAGGAATTCATATGTAAATCAGTTTTTCTATCCTCTGAACCCATTCAGGAATTTTAGCCACGGCAAATAGCGTCGAACAATGTGGAACGACAAAAGGCAAAGTGCAATAACAACGGCTGGAATCAACAAATTAAGTGCACACAACAGCAATTCTGATTGTGGGTGCAAAATGGCGAAGGAATACCTGCGGAATATGACTTGCAACGGCTTGTGCATCGCGTAAATGAAAAAACTTGCACTTGCCAAGAATGGCATAGGCTTCAGCACGCCCTTCTTTATGTATGGAGCCAGAAAACCGAAAATCAAGGCCACGGTCGTGTAAATGTAAAGGGAATTGAAGTAATGTTCTATCGGAGATTTCAAAACGCAGAACGTTATCTTCAATAGCAAAGTGCCTAAAATGGCAAGACCAAACAACCTCGACATTCTTTCGGAAACATTGGTAAACAAATCAAATTTTTTGATAGCACAGAACGCACCCCATGCAAAATAAAATACCGAATCAACCGAAATATTAGCGAATCCTAATTCACACGCACTTCCAACAAACAAAGCAATCAAAGTCGGTTTGCCAGCATATCTCAAGCAATAATACAACGGGAAAGAGAATACTATAGAAAATACAATCAGGTTGCGGATGAACCACAAAGGGCCATCCATCGGCATACCACTATGGTCTAATGCCCAAAGTGCTTTTAGATAATCTATAAACTGATAATCCGCAATCAATTTATAACCATCTTTTGACATAGTAGAAGAATTTCCCGTCAAGTACTGTATACCAGCAAAAAGAGCAAGAACCAGTAGATTCCATGCAACATAAGGAACCACAAGAGACTTGACGCGATTCCACGACTTCTTTTTCCAAGCTTGGAATGTGAATTCCTTATCTGCGGAACCAACAAAGTAAAGATAACCGGACATAAAGAAAAACAAAGGGACAACAATCACAGAGAGCATATGGCTAAAAAATTCACCTACAAATGCATAAAGTCCCGTCCCCCCCACAGCAAGGACCGTGCCTGCAGACACATCAGGGGTGTAATAGTGCAAATAAACAATAAGGCTAGCCAAAGGAAACCTTAAAAAACTGATTATCTGAGAAATTGTTTGGTTCATGGTTATTTCCCCAAAGAATTCTTACTTCTACGAAGTGTTATATTCCCTTTCATTTTTGCAAATACAGTTTTACAGATGGACAATCCTCCAAGACTCAAAAGTGCAGCGAAGCGCGCTCTAGGACGAATCATTTTGCCCAAAAGAACCGCAAGTCGATTTTTTTTCACATAATCAATCAGAAAATCCTTGTCACAACCACTATAATTATCAGGCATTGCTAATAAAACGTGCATTGCTAAGCTAAACAAACGGCTTTTAACCGCAGGCAAAATCGGATGCAATTCATTAAAATGACCTTGAATAGATTGTATAATTATTACAGCACTTTCAGATTTTCTTTTGTTAAATTTAGCCCCTTCTATGCTAGTAGATCTCATTAAATAGTTGTATGTTTTTTTTGATGAATAAGCAATTTTATCACACAATAGAAAAAGACGGTAAGTTGTAGGTAAGTCTTCATATATCAAACCATATGGGTACCGAATACCTGTTTCAAATAATGATTTGTGATAGATTTTTCCCCAAGCTTCATTGCCGATGTTTTGTTGTAAAAACAATATCTTCAAAGCATTCCATTTATCATAGCAACATTCTTTTTCCTGGGAATCAATTTTCGGAAAATAGTATTCTTCATCTTCGAAAACATAACGAAATCCTGAATGTGCAATTTTGCAGTCATATTTTTGAGTTAAGCTAAATAGATTCTCGACATAATCAGGCTCAACATAATCATCACTATCAACAAAAACAATCCATTCTCCAGTAGCAACATCAATAGCGGCATTTCTAGCATCAGCAAGTCCGCCATTCTTTTTATGGATTACTTTTATGCGGTTGTCTTTTTGAGCGTAATCATCGCACATTTTACCACAGTTGTCTGGAGAACCGTCGTCAACAAGGAAAATTTCAAGATTAGTGTAAGTCTGCCGAAGCAAACTAAGCACACATTTGTCGAGATATTTTTCGACTTTATAAATGGGAACGACAATAGATATAACAGTAGTGCAAATCATTTTTTTTTATTTCTCAAATTTTTGAAAATTCGCTTATGATTCTTTTTTACGATTTTTTATTATAAAAAATAAACAAGAACAATTACCTTATTACATCTTTAGAAAGAGCATATTGTCTTTTTTTTATTATTAACTGAGCAAATAAAACAGGAAACAAAGCTTCTAAAACAATCCTAATTTTTCGTTTTAAATTAGCTTTACTATGGATTAAAACTTTATACCAATTCCTTTTGAGATATATTCTCGCTTCTTTATAGTCAGACTTATATCGACTTTTTGATTTCGTTGCTATTATATTCAACAACAATTCATAGTAGTTCGTATAAATGTGCCATTCAATAGCATTCCGAACACCCTTTTCATTTGCAAAGATGCAATTTCTTAAATTTAGGCAATTGTCTAAAGAAAGTAATCTTGTCTCAACATTGAATTTAGTTGTTCCACTGTCAGCGTTATTCAAACGATAATTGTATACCTTTCTATGTCCTACACCAACCTTTTTAGAATAAAAAGCTATGGTATTTGCAAAGTGCAATGTTTCGCCAAACCAATGTGGAGGGAACCTTATGTTGTATTTTTTTATCAAATACATACTATATATTTTATTCCAAGGTCCTAAAACCATATTCATATAAATAATATTGGCAATAACTTGGCAACAATCTTGAACTTCGACTTTGTCACTAAAAATTTGTTTTTGATCTCTAGTGGTAAATAATTGATCAGAAAGTGCCATTTGGGTATTTGTCGAATGTATTACGTCCATCATATACTCAACAAAATCCGGTGAAAACCAGTCATCGCCATCCATAAAGCAAACATAATCTCCAGTGGCGATATCAAGAGCTTTGTTTCTTGAATCACAAACACCACTGTTTTTTTTATGAATCGGAATGAAGCGTTTGTCTAACACAGCAAACTCATCACAAATGTTTCCACTATTGTCTGTAGAGCCATCATTCATCAATAGAACTTCAATGTTAGTCCAAGTTTGCGTCCTTAACGACTCCAAACCTTTTCGCAAAAATTTTCCTGAATTATATATTCCTACAATGATTGTCACCTTTTCTTCATTCATTTTACAAGCTCCTTTTTGATATCTTTCACATTTTTAATGAACCGAGCGCATTGCTTCTTTTAGCAGTTCAACAGCTTTATTTCTTTCATAATCAAGATTTTTGTTTACTTCTGTAAAATCGATGTTTGCCATATTCGCATAATAATCTATTGCATTTAAATCAGTAATATGTCGATTTTCTAAATGCAGTAGATCCAAAAGGCTCTTTATTCTTCCTCCGTATTCTGGATAGAAACTAAAAAATTGCTTATTCAAGTTAGACGAAAACGCGGAACAATGGAATGAGTCTGTCAGTACAAAATCAGCATGATCAATATACGAAATGAAGTCTTCTACCTGCGGCATCGGCAAATGAATGTCCGCAGGCAAAAACATTTTATCTAATCGATGACAAAAACGAACTAGCTTTAGTCCTTTTCGTTTACAAAATTCAACAGCGAACTTGTCAAACGCTTTATTACTATTTAGTTGATATAAAAGACAATAACCTTTATATTTTACCGGTTTTAAAAAGGTTCGCCAATAATCAGACGTCATTTGCAAAGCTGGATCCACGACCTGATAAGCCTTAATTCCCAAGTCTTTGCAGATGTCAACAGCCGAATTTTCGCGCACAGATACGAACGAATACTTGGACAAGAACTCCTTTGTTTGAGCTTTTTCATTTTCGTCGAGGAATGATTTTCCAAAACTCGCAGCGTATGCAATTTTGGGCTTATCCGTAGGAGCAAAATCAAGAAAAAGCGGCGGAAGAATGCCTTTATTCCAACCAGAATTCCATGTTTGATCAGACCCCGTACAATAAATATCCGCATCGAGTTTCAACTTTTTAAAATCACCAGATTCGCACACAACCCGAGGAATCGTATTTAGATGTTTTTCAAGAAACTTCGGAAAAACAGAATTTTCCTTAATCCATGACGGAAGCCATAATAGCGACTTGAGCAGCCCCTTTAAACCTTGAGTCTTCACATAATATTTAATTTTAGAAAATACAGAAAGAGACTCTTTTCGCTTGTAATTGTAGAATTTTACATCAAGTCCCAAGCTTTTAAACAACTCTTGCGTTGCAAGAGCTTGCAATACGGAGCCATAATTAGCGATATTCTGTAAAGTGATTATATGGATTGTTTTCATACAACCTATTTCCCTATCGCAGCAGAGATTTTTTCGTTCATTTTCTGCATTAAAGCTCTTTCGCTGTAATGGTTTTCTATATAGGTCTTAAGCTCTGGTTGAGAGAAACCTTCTTTTAGAGCCTTGGTTATTCCTTGACCTATTTCATCAACTGATTTTGGATTCACAAGGATTGCACGACCATCATAGTATTCTTTTGGAGCCCCAAAATTTGTAAGCACCACCTCACAACCATACGCGGCCCCCTCAAGAGCAACCATTCCCACACCTTCATACAAAGATGGTAAAGCAAGAACCTTAGCCTGTTTATAGTAATCAAGTAGCTCAGCCTCAGATACTTCGCCAACATATTCGATATTTTTAGCATTTCCAATGAGGTTGTCCAACCAAGACCTTTCAGAATCCCCCATAAGGTGACCGGCTAGTTTCAGATTAAATCCGTATTTTTTTGCGGCCTCAATCATTCTCGGCACATTCTTATTTGCTGACTTCAGTCGACTCGCATGAAAACAGAAATTCTCTTTTGGAGGGAACCCCTCCAAAGGAGGAATCCTATAATGGAGTGGAATTTTCACAATCTTTTCTTGTGGGATTTCAAGAGCATAATTCACCATGTAACGTTCTTCTTCGCTACGTACAAGCCAAAGGCACGGAAATTTTCTTGCAAGCCACAAATCATGAAACCGAGAAGAAAGGCCCAAAAATCTTTTTGCACCCCAATATTTAACAAAAAACTTATAGATAAATCCAGCCCATGGCGGATCTATAATAGGAGCCATCACTAAATGAGGATTTTCCTTAGCAAGCGCTTCTGCAAGAGACGCAACACCGGGCGCATACCCAAAGATTATTATGGCATCAAAAGAAGACCATTCTGGCGTATCCCAGGATCCAGCCATCGTAACAGAATGACCTAGCTTTTCCAAACCGACCTTCCACATCTCCGCTTGGATTTTTACACCACCTTTTGGTGCTATACATTGATAAGGTATAACAAAACAATATTTCATGAAAGAACCTTTGAAAACGATAATAATCAAAAATCATCAACAGTGAGTTTTTTTTAAATTCATTACTTCCAATACTTTTACCAAAACAAGTATGAGTAATAATTTTTGAGGGAAATTTCTAAAAATCATAGAGATTTCATCAACAAATCCATGATTTGATTGGAATAGATAAAATAATTCAAAGATTTGACAAACCGCAAACATTGAAAAAAAAGATGTTTTATACTCACAAAGACTTTGGACAACAGAAAAAACAAATGCATAAAATACAACTACAAACGGAATAAAAAGTATTCCCATAGTCGCAAAACCTATTCCGACATCACCACCTACTCTATACCCACCCCCACTTGTATTGGTCGCTCTATTTATCAAGTAATCATGAAAGCCATGTTTAGAATCGTTAAATTTATTGTAATTTGCATCAAGTAATTTTATAACAGGAGACGGAATCAAATATATTATTTTATCCATTAATTTTTCTTTCATGTACGAGTCTCCAGCAAGCCAATCCACTTTTTGCATATATTTTATAGAATTATCAATAGCTTTCATATTGCAGAAACGATTAAACAATATATTATCCACATAATATTCCGAATAACCAATTGAACTAAAAATAGATTGTTCTTCCGAAAAGAAACGATATTGTTGTTCTAATTTTTCTTTATCTTTATACACCTCATATGTTTCTTCCAACAGACGCATTCCTCCGATTTCTGAAACATTCGGACGAAGAAAACTCATAGCCAAACAAAAATCAGTCAAAGGACCTAAAATCAGGAACACAACAAACAGTATTCCTAAGCTTTTAAAAAAAGAAATATTAATTAATTTTATATAACCATTTCTGAAGGATTTTATAATCCATAACAACATTGGAGTCATTAGGTATCCCATTATAGCATGACGCTTATTTGTCATAACAGCAAGAACAAGCAACACCACGAAAAAGAAAAAAGCGAAAAATTTGCGTTTTTTATTCGTATCTAATTGATTCCAACCATAGGGAACAGAAAAAAAACAAAATGGCAAATAGGACAGAAAAACATATCCTTCCAACCATCGGTCAACAGGAGATCTATTCTCAGCATTGATAGTGGTCTGTCCATTCGAAAAAATAAAAGAAATCAAACCTATACAAGCAAGAATCCAAATTTCTTTTGCGGATGGTTTATAATACATTCCCATGCCATTAAGAATTTTTTGAAAAAAAACAAAAAAATTTGTTTCACAAAATACTTTAAACGCAATAATTAGCAAAGACAAATACACAAATTGCAAGGAAAATGTCAGAAAAGGATATTCTAAATTATATGTAATTGATTTTCCCTCAAACAATGTCACTGGAACGGCTGTATAGTAATAAAACAAACCAAAAGAATATAAAATCAAGGTAACCAAAGGATATTTAATAAAATTTTCTTCGGTAGCAATGACTTTATTTATCAACAGCCATCCTAAACCAACCGAAATACATGCATACACATTTTCAAGTGTAGTATGCAACAGGACTTGTAAACATATACATACATACAAAAAATAATTAAGATAAACTTGATACTTATTAATCACAAGCAACCTATTTTTAAAGCATGTTTTGCAGTGTTTTTTATTTTCTTACGATCTGATTCATTAAAAATAAAGTAATAAAATGTCAAAGAAATTACAGCCATCGAAAAAATGAAAGAAAATAAGCAATCGTAAGGATGAGATAAATGACATTTACACTCCGATAATAGCAAAATTATAACACCGACTATAAGAATAGGCTTTAAACAACAATTGTTCATTATCGAAAAAAAACGAGTTCCATTGTATTTTTTTGCCAAATAAATTCGATATAGCGATCCAACAAATTCTTCCAACATCATTGGCAAAAAAGAAAATAATATTGAATCGGTCGCCCAAAATATTCCAACTCCTACAACCAACGAAATTAAATGAAAATATCCAATATGGGCAAATAATTCTTTCACATTTCCAGTAGACTCAACCAAAGTCTTTGCACCTTGCGACATTTGTACAAAAAAAGAAGCACAAAGAATCACTCTGCAAAAGTAAGCAGCATGTTGTGGAACACTTCCTAACCATATAGCTAGTATAAATTCCATATTGACAAAAAGATTTACAAAAACAAATGCGGAGATTAGTAGGATGATTTTTGTTACAAACAATCCTATTGCAATTGATTTTTCATTTTCGCCTGCTCCATAAGCCTTCATAATTAAAGGACGATTTGGCTGCATGAGGGCTTCCGAACAATAATTAAATAAGGAGTTGACCTGATTCGCGATTCCGTAGGCTGCATTTACAGCAACGCCTCCTGCCAAATTAAACAATATGGCGAAACCTTGATTACGGACGATAACCAAAAACGAACTTACAACATTCCACCCAGCATATTTCAATAATGAGAATAGTAAAGTCAAATTTTCAATTTTATGAAAAGAAAATCGTGTTTCTTCGTATAAATAGCGTCCCACCATAATTCGACCACCAAAAAGAATTAACGATCCCACGACAATTACCATACTATAAAAAATCAATCTATTTCCCGAATAAAAACCAATACTATACGCAGCAACGAGAATCAACAAAGCATCCAAAACTACGAAAAGAGACAATACAGGAATATTTTCTTTTGATATCATGATCGAATCATAGGGGACAGATATGACTGTTAGTAAAGTGGAGAAAGAAAGCAAGCACACAATTATGTGTGCAACAACATTTTTTCCTTCAGGGATATTAAGTACAAAGTGAACAATTAAATTTCCTCCAACCAAAATACATAAAACCACCAAAAATCCAACGAGCAAGTGCATCAAAAAAGATGTATAAAAAATATTTTTCGTTGAATTGTCGTTTCTACCTAACGAAACAGAAATAAATCTTTGTGACGAATTTGCCATAGCCACTTTAAAAAAAGCAAGCATTGTAACTATTCCTGCCAAAAGATTATACAATCCAAAATCTTCAACACCAAGCTCTCGTAACGAAATTTTTGTGGCCCATAGTTTAATTATAGTCACAAGAAATAGTCGCACATATAACACTATTGAATTAATCAGAACTCTATTAGTCATTATCATAATAAGTCATCTATAATTTCATTATGGCATTTATCAATCCAGATACATCTTTGTGATTACCCCAAAATAATTCAATATTATCGTCCTGGTTTATGAATGGAATACTCTCATCTTGCATTTCTATAAGATGAAGTAAGTTTTCAAACCTGTAAGCATACTCTCCTTTCATGAAACTTTCATTAAAATTAAACTCTCTATCTCTCAATTTATATTCATCACGATCAAAAGGGAAGAAAATAACTCTTTTCTTTTTTCCCATTAAGATATAGTCAAAATAAATAGAAGAGTAATCCGTAATTAAGCAATCGGTAAATGGTAGCAATGGGTAAACATCAATTTCTTTATTCAATATTTTCATATTAGAGTAGTTTTCAACTCTCTTAAGGATATTCGTTTTTGTAGCCGGGTGTAGTTTGAAAATAAAAAGAGCGTTCTTTAATTTCATAGATTCATTCAGTTTATCAAAATCGAATGAAGCTTCTTCAATAAAATCGTTTTGAGAATCCCTAAACGTGGGCATATAAATATACACTTTTTTAAATTTTTTCATAAATTGAATTTCAGAAATCGTTTCACGAGCCTCTATTTTTTTTAAAAAACCGAGTATTTTTTCTTCATCCATCAACAACAACATATTTCTAGGATTTCCAGATTCAACATAATTATTATTTTTTACACTAATAGAACGCTTGAAAATTTCAGTCATAAATGGAGATGTTGAAAGAAAAAGATCAATTTTTCTTTGCGATGTTGGATACATTAATTTGTCAAAAAAAGTAGACTGATGCTTAGTATCTTCATTACTTATTTTTTTATAAGGAAGTCCATGGTGTAAGTTCACAATTTTTACATTTCCAATAGTAAATCGATTGACATCCCCAAACCCATGAGTTATGAAATAAATCTTTGATGTAAGTAAATGAAACAAGCCCATCAAGGAAAACTTGGTATATGCATTGTATCCCAATTTTTTTAATCTGTAAATTTCTTTTTTATCATTTGAAAACCAATATGCTTTTATGCCAAGTTGCTTAAAATCAGTTAATAAAAACATGTATTTGGAATTTTCAGTTCCACCAAAGCACCATTTTTTTTTTAATCTAGGGGTAATCAAAGAAATAAGAAAAATAAAAATACCACAAGGATATATAAGAAAATATTTTATTTTTTTCATAGTAAAAAAGTCCTTTTGCATATTTTATTTATCAAAATAATTCAAAAACTGTTCCAAACACCATAATAACCATTTCTGATTTCCAGAATATTTCTGGATATTGATATCATTGCGAAATTCAGGTCTTTGCGGGCCTTTCCAGTCTTTGAAATATTCATCAACAGGCCTCGGCATTGGTGATTTTTCGGGCAAGATTATATTGGGATATTTTCTACGAAAGAGTTCTCGAATAAAATATTTACTATCTCCATTTCTAGTACGTACTAAATCAACTGGCTTTGACATTTTGAAGTTTTCATATGGATCTACGAAAGGCATTTCTGCGGTTTCAAAAGCGTTCTCATAAGATCCATAACTTTCCTCTGTTATACTTTTGTCATAGAATTTAATAAAATCGATTTTGTCATCATCAATCCGATATCGTTCATAAAGATATCGGATGCTTACGGGTTCAACAAGAACTTCCGATGGATCAATATAGATGCTACGTTTGTAGAAATCGTTAAAATTCCAATCTTTGCTTAATAATCCATCCATTCCATAAAAAACATAATCAGCTGCATCACCAATCACCATCTTTGTGATACCATTCTTTTGAGCTTGTTTTGCAGAAAGATAGATCTGAGGTTCTATGGAGTGAACTGGTGCAGCCTTATGTTTCATTATATTTGGGAGAACAGAAAGAACATTTTCCCACGTTATATCCACATAGTACAGATTTAAATCATTGATTTTTGAAAAAATTTCGGCTCTTTTTAATTCATCTTGAGCAAAAGCCCCACCTAAAAAACGAAATGTATAAGCGTCACTTCCCCGCGGCATATAAGAAGCCAAACAAGCAGAATCCATCCCTCCAGAAAGCAATATTCCTAATTTATCGTTTTGCCGTTCTAATCTTCTAAATATTAGATTTAACTGTTCATCAACATCATCTGTCGATGATACAATTATCTGATCTTTAGGAGACGGCAGTTTCGTTACATGATGGTGAAAATCATGAAAAAAATCAACATTTTCTTTTTCAATATAACGCAAAGCAACAAACGAACTCATGCAATATTTTTTATCAATCATAATCGACAATCCTTTTTTTCGTTATCAGGTTTTAGATCAACACTCCATCCACGCACATTTTTCAAAGCTTCTGTAATTTTTGTAGATGAAATTCCTTTTGTATACGGGAAATAAATAATATGAATGCCTGCATCGTTAAATTGTTTTTCAATTTCATTCCACTTAGGCGTATCATACCAATCGTCACCAACAAACATAACCTGTGCTTTCAGTTTTTTACACATTGTAAGTTTGTCCATATTTTCTTGGGGTACAACAGCATCAACATATTTGATACTACGAATAATTTCTACTCTATCGGTGTAGGGAATCATAGCTCGTTTACCCTTGTAAAGAACAAGATCATCAGTTGTTACCCCTACAATTAACTTGTCACACATTCCCTTTGCATTTTTTAACAGATTTAAGTGACCTACATGAAACAAGTCATACACACCAGCAGTATATCCTATAATTAAACTTTTTTTTTGCATAGTAATCCTTTACAATAGACTTTTTCCTTAACAGCATCCATGTAAAACTTCAACATCTTATCCGCTTCCTCTTTGGAATCAAAGCCTGCTTTTTTTACTAGAAGAGAGAGATCAGTTCTTCGGGGTATCGCATATTTTACTTTTTCTAAAATTTGATTAGCCCACCATTCTGCAGATTCAGAAAGTTTCCAAAAAAATCCTAAATCATCACATGGACTTGATTCTGTGGGGATTTCGGTAGAGAAGAACACAGGCAACCCACAACATTGAGCCTCAACGCCAACGACAGGAAGCCCCTCATATAAACTCGGAAGCAGAAAACAGTCCATCGCATTGTAGAATTTTTGTATATCTTCACGGCGACCCAAATACAAAACTTTTTCTTCTATGCCGTATTTCTTTATTCGATCCAACATTTGGACTCTTAAATTACCATCTCCAATAATGAGTAATTTTGCAGATTGTTCTTTTTGAACAATCTTGTTGAAAATGTCAATTATAAATAGCGTGTTTTTTTGTTCAGTCAAACGTCCGATATGGCCTATCACAATATTATTTTTTATGTTGAATTCTTCTCGAGTGGAATCTCTTAAAGTTTTATCAAACTTGTTTTTTTCTGTGTCTATAACGGTTTTAAAAATTTTTATTTCATTATGAGCATAAGCCTTCTTTCCAAACTGCCATTTTCCACATTCTTCGCCATTGGCCACATAATGTGTGGAAAAGCATTTAGAAAAAGGCTTTAGCAAATTTTTAGCTATATTTTTTCTATCATCTTTGTGTCCCATCGAGATACTTTCGTTTATTCGAATAGGAATTCCTGCATATTTACCAGCCAGCATCGCAAAAATATTCATGGTGCTATTATATCCATGAATAATGGGATACTTATTTTTTTTGCATATTTTTAAAATTTGAAAAAAATTGAATAAAATATTTTTATAGGAGGAAACTTTATAGATTGTACCACCAAGTGCTTCTATTTCATCGTAAGGAATTGAATTTGAATCCGCATCGCATATGAAGTCAAATTGAACTTGGCTTCTATCTATATGCCTATAGTATTCCATGACAAGATTTTTCTTGCCCCCGGAATGCATTTTTCCCATTATTACAGCAACACGAATCATCACACCCCTCTTTTAAATGCAATAAAATTTTTTCATAAACGAAGCAGTTTTCTTTATGCCTTCTTCTAGGCTAGTCGGGTTCAAAGCACCAAAAGCAGTTTCATATCTATGAATATCCAAATAATTTACAGGAACATCAACTTTACGAGCATCTTGAAAATCAACTTGTAAATCAATATTTAAGGTTTTTCGAACGTAATCAACAATTTGCAAAACACTTGTTCCATACCCACATCCAACATTGTATGTTCTAAAAATTTCATTTCCGTCGACTATTTTATGAATAGCTCTAATAGCATCATCAATAAAGATAAAATCACGGACAACAGAGCCATCTCCGTATATTTTTATCGGTTCTTGCATTAACGCTTTATATACGAACGTTGTTACCACACCCAATATTCCATTTGGTCTTTGATACGGTCCATATGGATTTGCTAAACGAATAACTCTATAATCCAGATTGTACAAATACCTGTACAAATACAACATTTTTTCTATGGTTATTTTTTGCAAGCCATAAGCAGTTATCGGATTTGTAGGAGTTTCTTCGTCAAGAGGACAATTATGTTCTTTACCATAAACGGTTCCTCCAGAAGAAATAAAAACTACTTTACCAACATTTTGACGAACGCAAGCATCAAAAAGATTAGAAGACAGAATTATATTCGTTTGAAGTTCTTGAGAAATATGTTGATTTGATGTCGTTGGCACAGTAGAACTGATTAGATGATAAACAACATCAGCTCCAGAGATCAACTGGTCAAAATTAGAATCAACCTCAAAAGAAGAGGTTTCAAAGCAAACATTATTAAATTTAAAATTTTTTAGATGGGAAAAAAAATCTAAATTCTTATCAACGGCAAGAATTTTATTATCTGATTTTTGAGCCAAAGCAATCAGCAAATTTGTTCCAATAAAACCTGCAGCACCTAAAATAACGATGTTCACCCAGCGCCTCACAGTACTTTGTTATAAACAAAGGTTTTTACAAAACGGGGCATCATAAACACGATTTCATTTACCATTGAACGGAAGAAATAGTCCCGATACCTGAACCAGCCCCTCTTGAAAAATTTTTCGTTAAAACGGCGCATCGCCCTGACATATTCCCAGCTACCACGATCTTTATAGCAATCTTCGCTGAGACGTTTATAAACCAAAGGCTTTTGAACATTGTAGCCTTTAGCGCAAAAACTCAATAGGTCGATAAACAAGGCGTAATCTTCAGCCATAATGCAGTCTTCATAATCAAAACAGGCCAGAACCATTCTTTTTTTAAGCAAGGCTGAAGAAAAAGCCATCGGCATTTTTCTTTTGGCGAACCTGTAAATTTCTTCAGGCGATTCAGGGAATACGCGACAGCAAGCGATGTTATCGACGGATTCACTGAATTCATTTACGTTAGCCCCAACGAAGTCTGCCTTATTAACAAACAATGCCTCAAATTCTTCTTCAATTCGGCTCGGAGCTGAATATCCATCCGCATCCGTGTAGGCAACAAACCCGTTTGAACAAGCAATCATCCCCTGTCGGATAACAGAACCCAAACTCATATTGCACGGCAACGGCAAAATCTTAAACACCCCAGGTTTTTCTTCTTTATACCGATTTATAGCCGCGCATAAACTTTCATCCAAGGGTCCATTTAGAACTATAACGATTTCATCCGGTTTTATGGTTTGGTTTAACATGCTATCCAATGCAATAGACAGCCATTCCGGCTTATCCGCATTGCAAACGCTCAGCAAGACACTGTATGCAGGGAAGTTCATCATACAAGCACCATTCCCTTGTCGCAATCCGACCTATTGCCGATCAAATCAGCAAAGTATATCTTAGCATCAAGTTTTTTCCGGCCTAACAAATTCGTCATGAACATTTTTTTCACATCAGCAGCTCCGATGAAAAGACCCCTCAGTTCCGCGGGAACTGTGGTTTTTGGGCGTATTTGTCAGTTCACTTTCTTATCAAAGGAATGTTATGAGCGATTTTTTTGAAGAAATCCACAAAGCAGTCATTTCGCAATCAGATCGATTGTCCAAATATTCTCTAAACACATACCTGAGCCATATCAGCAAGATTCGTCAATTCCGTCCACAATTGGATTGTAATGATATCGATGTCCCTTTTTTACAAGGGTACGTGGAATTTATGAGGCAAAGGAAGAACTCTGATGGAACTATATACCGCTCGCTGGCCGTATTGCGCAAATTCATCAATATTTTACGAAAAAAAGGCCTTATGGAAGCATCTCCTTTTACGGACTTTCACTTGCGTCGCACGCGTTGCCGTAGGGATTTCCTTGAAATAAGCGAACTGAAAAAACTGTATAACGGATTTTTCGCACAAAAGGAGCTGCTGACTTATGCAGAAAGGGAGTCCATGCGTGCCTTTTTATTTTCTTGTTTCACCGGATTAAGGTATGCTGACCTTAAAAATCTGAGCATCGAAGACATCAAAAACGGAAAAATCCACCGTTGGACTCAGAAAACGGGGCAAATGGTCTATATACCCATACCCAAACAAGCACTACCGCTCATCGAAAAAACAGAAAACGGTCGCATACTCCACGTGGTGAATAATTCTTCGTTTAACAAGAATCTTAGATCTGCCGCCCAAAAAATCGGTTTTGAAAGAAGGTTACATACGCATTTGGCACGCCATACATTTGCAACGGTCTGCATTTCGCTCGGAATACCTATAGAGGCTGTATCGAAGTTGCTAGGTCATTCCGCACTCCAAACGACATTAATCTATGCAAACTATGCTGATGCAACCATCGACCGCGTCATGTCAAAATTTAAAATTTAAAAAAAAAGAATTTTTTCACAAAATGGGAAGTAAATACTTGTTTTTTTTGGGGATGTTTATTATATTTATCTTATCGTTAAGTTGGAGAAAATTAGTGCTTAAAGCAGCTTTCGGTGAAATATTTTTTATGACCACAGTTCCCGCGGAACTGTGATTCTTTTTTACTTGGCGAAAATTATAATTACGACTTTTGTCGCAGAAATAAAAACGACCAACTTTTCGTTGGTCATTTTTAGTACCCCCAAGCGGACTCGAACCGCTGTTGCGGGAATGAGAATCCCGAGTCCTAGGCCACTAGACGATGGGGGCGAGCGCGGCACATTATAGCAATTTTAATCGCATCCGTCAACTGATAATTGAATTTATTTGCTGATCTTTTCAAGCGCTACTAATGAACCGCATCAAGCGAAAAGCGAGAGGCGTTCCCTCGCCCGCTTTAGTCTCTATAGTAGAGATCGAGGTTGCTCTTGACAAGCGTCGATGCTTCGAGAGCAGTCACGTAGTCGTTGAAGACCGTCATCGCGGCAAAGCGATTCGTGTTTTCGATATCCTGCTTGATAGCTTCTTCGACTTCTTCGACCTTCGGAGTCTTCTTGGAGATGACCTTGACCATCACAGCACCGTTTTCGGCGACAACCGGAGCGGTCCATTCGCCAGCCTTGGCCTTGCCCACAACCTTTGCGACCTGAGCATTGCTGTAGCCGAATCCCGGAACGAAGCCATCGACAGAAGCGTTCTTGGATTCAATTTCGACCTTTTCAATCTTTGCAGCAGCCGTATCAGCCGGGTTGTAAGACTTCACCTGGGCAGCGACAGAGTTCAAGTAGATTTCGGCAGCCTTGGAAGCCTTCTGCTTGAGGAGTGTTTCCTTGATTTCGTTGTAGTAGAGCGGGAGGCTACGTTCGCCAGCCTTATAAGAACCGACCTTCTTAGCAATGGCGACCCACTTGTTGTTCTTGAGCACGCTAGAAATTTCGCTATCTTCGTCCGGGAGGTTTTCGTTCGGCCATGCGAATGCGGCCAAGCCGCGGATGTAACCGATAGAGGCGATGTTGCCATCACGCGGAACCCATTCTGAGACCTTGACTTCGAGACCGCGAGACTTAGCTTCCGTGACCAAATCTGCACCAGCATCGACATTCTTCTTGATGCCATTGAGAATCTTTTCGAGGCTATCAATCGTGTTGGAAGAAGCAGTCACCGTGAGGAGAATGTGGCCGACCTTGACCTTTTCCACTTCACCCTTTGCATTCTTCACGTTGCCGTAAGACTTGATGATGTGGTAGCCGAACTGGGAACGGACCGGTTCAGAAATCTTGCCGGAATCAAGTGCGAATGCAGCGTCTTCGAACGGCTTCACATAAGTGCCACGGCCAACGAAGTCTTCGCTCAAGATACCGCCCTTTTCAGCACTGCCCTGGTCTTCAGAAGAAACGCGGGCCATGTCTTCGAAAGTCGTTGTCGAGGAGGAATCGGTAAGCTGGTAGTAAAGCGTCATGGCGTATTCGCGGATGCTAGCGTCATCGGCGGCAGTTGCTTCAACCGGGAGAGCTATGTACTGGAACTGGGCAACATCCTTCTGCACAAAGAAGCTATCGAGAGCGTGGGCATTAAAATAACCGGCAACCATCACGCTATCCACGGAATTGCTATCCACGACAAATGCAGAATTCGGGGCGACCGCCACCTGCAGTTCGTAGTCCGTCATGCGGCGTTCGACGCTCCACTTCGCTTCGAGAGAAGTCGGATGCACCGAAGCACCGACCAAGGCTTGAAGCTGACGAGCCGGAATGGTGTTGTTCTTCATTTCGTCTTCAAGCATGAGCATTGCGCTCCACTTGAATGCAGCCGGCGTTTCAATCCAAGCGTCATAATCGGCCTTGTTGAACGTCGTGTCCGTGAGGAACTTCGGCAAAGAAGCGATGTAAGCCTGAGAACGCTGCATCAAGTCTTCCTGAGAGGTAGCCTGCTGCTGGATGGCGTACAGACGGTACTGGGCTTCCTGGACCAAGCGGGCACGAACGGCGTCGGAATTACGCTTGAAAGCATCCTTGAGTTCTGCAACCGAAGCTCTGAGTTCAGCCTTTTCGAACTGTTCGGCAAAGAGAGCCTGACGAACGAAGCTAGAAAACACCTGCGCACGGAGCTGGGCGTACTGTTCATCGTCCAAGTGCTGGTCCTGACGCTTCTGCACGATTTCCTTGATGCGGGCATCGAATTGCACATAAGAAATCTTGGTGTCATTGACGATACCAACAGGATAGCTATGTCCTTGGTTCGGAACACGGTCCATGGCCAAAAGACCGATGGCGATACCTGCAGCAAAGATCACAATTACCCACTTGGCTTTTTCATTAATCCACGTTAACATAGGGACTACTCCGTTAAAATTTTTGTCGCGTGAAAAATAGCAAAAAAAAATTATTGCATTTTATTTTATCGCAATCATGAGCAAATATAATGCCGAAAAAGCTTAATTTTTCTATTTATGGGGTATAAAAAATACAAATTCCTTTTGGAGTTCTACCATGTACGATATTTTGGTTTTGGGCGCCGGCATTTCTGGATTAAGCGCCGCCCTCCACGCCGCAGAAAAAGGTTTCCACGTTGTCATTTTAACCAAAGGCGCAAAACCGGACGGCTCATCGAACTATGCCCAAGGCGGCATCGCGACCGTCACCGAAAAGTCCGACAAGTTCGAATTCCACATTACGGACACGCTCGAAGCAGGCGCAGGCCTCTGCAAAAAAGAACCTGTAAATATATTGACGAAGAGCGGACCTGCCACCATCAAGCAACTCGTCAAGTGGGGCGTCCAGTTCACACCGTCGCCCGAAGACAAGACGCAGTTCGACCTCCACCTCGAAGGCGGACACAGCCACCACCGCATTCTGCACGCCGCTGACCTCACCGGCAAAGAAATCATGCGAGCGCTCCTCTGCGAACTTCACAAGCAAAAGAAAATCGACTACCTTGAAAACTGCTACATCAAGGATTTGATTTGCGAAGGCGAAGGCAAGAACAAGCG
>JAEEGK010009067.1_pt1 | contig 23335 bp, 12 predicted proteins | sample 8958771 | NCBI WGS metagenome assembly JAEEGK01 (sample SAMN16246547, study PRJNA631951) | gut metagenome | biome: gut microbiome; feature: rumen; material: SC-attached | host: Bos | place: Iran: Karaj | collected 2018-10 | reverse complement strand
AAAATCGAGCAAAGAAACTGTTTCTAGTTCTTTTATGCTTGGGCACTGCGTGGAGTCTGTCTGCACAGACAACCATTAAAGGTATCGTGACCGACGATGCCGGCGAGCCGCTGGTCGGCGCCGGCGTGGTAGTAGAAGGCACCCAGTCCGGTACAGTGACCGGACTGGACGGCGACTACACCCTTGAGGTCCCTGCCGAGGCAGTAAACCTGGTATTCTCATTCATCGGGCTTGAGACTAAGACCGTTGCCATCGACGGCCGCACCCAGATCGACGTGGTCCTGGGAGCCGATCAGAACTATCTGGACGAAGTGGTCGTGGTGGGTTACGCCACAGTCAAGCGCCGTGACTTGCTCGGCTCCGTGTCCAGCGTGAGCAGCGACAAAATCACCGAGCAGCCTGTAAACAACATCAGCCAGGCCCTTTCCGGAAAGATGGCCGGCGTGTCCGTGACCACCACCGAGGGCGATCCTGATGCCGACATCAAGATACGCGTGCGCGGCGGCGGGTCCATTACCCAGGATAGCTCTCCATTGTACATCGTCGACGGATTTCCCGTTGAGTCCATCAGCGACATTCCATCTTCTGAAATCCAGTCCATTGACGTGCTCAAGGATGCTTTCTCCACCGCAATCTATGGTAGCCGCGGCGCCAACGGCGTTGTAATCGTCACTACCAAGAGCGCCTCAAAGGGAGATAAAGTGGCCGTAAACCTCAACAGTTATTACGGTTTCAAGAAAATGGCCAACAAACAAGCCATTATCCCGATGAACTCCGAGAACTTTACAAAGTTCCAGTACGAGCTGGGCGTCCTCAGGGACAACCTCTCGTCGGTATACAACAACTACTTCGGTGACTTCTCCGATATTGACCTGTATACCGGACTGAAGACCAATGACTGGGTGGACCAGGTTTTTGGAGAAACCGGCACCACTTTCAGCACCGATGCTTCGGTTTCCGGAAGCGGCCAGGGCTATAACTGGACCCTCGGCTTTGCGCATCTGGACGAGAATGCAATTATGAAAGGTTCGGATTATGCACGTAACAACCTCAGCTTCAAAGGCCAGTTCAAAACCAGCGACCGCACCAAAGTGGATGTGAATGTCCGCTATTCCAAAGTGGATGTGCGCGGCGCCGGGGCAAACTCCCTGAACGACAAGTCGGGCAGCACCTCCAGCAACGGCCGTCTCAAGCACGCCATCATCTATCAGCCTATCCCTGTATCCTCTACGGCCGGCGATGACGATGACGAAGAGAGCCACGGCGATGCTGTGAATCCGCTGCTTGCGATAAAGGACAACGACAGCAAGCGCGTCCGTACTACTCTCAATGCCAATGCGGCCTTCAGCTGGGAGATTGTCGACAACCTCCTCTTGAAGGTCGACGGTGGCTTCGAAGATTATCGTCAGAATGACAACCGCTTCTACGGTATGTCTTCTTATGCGGTATATAACTTCTCCGGCACCGGCCCGCTTGTCAAGTACAACGACACGTTCCGCCGCAGATACCGCAACACCAATACCTTGCAATACAATTTCAAGGATGCGTTTACCAACAAGGACCACTCCCTTGACATTCTGCTGGGACAGGAAACAACCATCACAAAGAGTAACCTGCTGACTATGCAGTCCAGGGACCTGCCCGCTTTCTACGGTGCAGAGTTGGCCTGGAACTTCATCACTATGGGTACTCCCAACGAGGTTTCCAACGTCTACAATCCCGACGACAAGCTGGTGTCTTTCTTCACCCGCGTGAACTACGACTACAAGCATAAATATTCGTTCGGCGCCACGCTCCGTACCGACGGGTCCTCCAAATTCAGCCGTGGCAACCGTTGGGGCTATTTCCCCTCCGCAGCCGTTTCCTGGACCATTTCAAACGAAGATTTTATGGCCGGCACACACAACTGGCTGGACCAGCTCAAGCTCCGTTACAGTTTCGGTACAGCCGGCAACAACAACATCCCGGGCGGTCAGTTGCTCAAGCAATACGAGGCCAAGGCCACATCTTCTTCTGCAAACTACTTCATCAGCACCGGCGATACCTTCCTGACGGCAGGTTCCGTAATGAACAATCCCGACCTTACCTGGGAGACAACCTATACCAATAATATCGGTTTGGACTTCAGCCTCTTCCAGGGCCGGCTCTCAGGTAGTATCGAGGTTTATCAAAACGACACCAAGGACCTGCTCATCGAATTCCCCATTACCGGTTCCGGCTATGCCACGCAATACCAGAATATCGGTTCTACCCGCAACCGCGGTGCAGAATTGACATTGAATGCCCCCATCGTAGCCAAGAAGGATTTTGGCCTGAATGTTTCGGCAAATATCTCCTTCAACAAAAACGAGGTTACTTCGCTGGGCGGTCTTAAAGAGAAAGTCAGCAGCTCGGGCTGGGCAGGGACCGAAATCAACAGGGATTATCTGGTTGAGGTCGGCCAGCCGATGGGCAACATCATAGGTTATGTCAGCGACGGATTCTACACTACCGACGATATGACCTGGAACGGCAGCAAATGGGTGCTCAACGAGGGAGTTGCAGATGCATCTTCTCTGATCGGCAGCTCATTTATGCGCCCCGGTGCGCCCAAGTTCAAAAACTTTGACGAAAATCCGGCAATTGATTTCAACGATATGAAGGTGATAGGAAATGCGCTGCCCGACTGGCAGGGCGGTTTCAGCCTCAGCGGTTATTTCAAGGGCTTCGATTTCAGCACTAACTTTAACTTTATGATTGGCAACGACGTATATAATGCCAACCGTATAGAATTCAACTCATCCCGTAAGTTCACCACGTTGCGCAACCTTTCCAATATGATGGATGTTGACAAGCGTTGGAGCAACATCAACTGGGAAACCGGCGAAGTTGAGAACGATGCCGAAAAGTTGAATGCAATGAACGCCGGCAAGACTATGTGGGCGCCTTTCGTCCAGAATGCCATATTGAGCAGCTGGGCAATCGAAGACGGCTCTTTCCTCCGCCTTCAGAGCGCAACCATCGGTTACACTCTGCCCCAGTCGCTTACCGACAAGGTCAACATCAAGAAGCTGCGTATATATGTTACCGGGACCAATCTGTTCTGCTTGACAAAATATTCGGGATATGACCCCGAAGTTGATACCAGACGCGACACCCCTCTGACTCCGGGTGTGGACTGCTCGGCTTATCCAAGAAGCAGGGGCTTTGTATTCGGTTTTAATCTTACCTTCTAATACGGACTGCAATATGAAAAATATATTCAAATATATGTTGATTGCGACTGTAGCCGTGTCTCTGATTTCCTGTGAGGATTTCCTTGATGTACAGTCTCCTTCTACCCAGGATGCAGCCACTGTGTTTGCAAATTATACTCTTGCTGAGCAGGAAGTATTCTCCATCCACACTTGTTTCAGTGCCACCAACAGCTACCGCGGCCGTTTCTTGCCGTGGTATGGATTCAATACCGATATCGAGTGGTATAATGCCGGTGGCGATGATGCCAAGACACAGCTGGTGGCATATAACCCCAATGTCAACGACGACCAGATGAACGGCTCCAGTTCCAGCAATCCTTTCTCCGACATCTACTCGGGCATCGAGCGCGCCAACCTCGCAATCGAGGGAATGGATTCTTTCGCCGACCTGGAGCACGATGCCGATATGGCAGCCCTCTATGCCGAGGTGCTGACGCTCAGGGCAATGTTCTATTATGACCTGACCAAGGCGTGGGGTGATGTTCCGGCACGTTTCGAGCCCATCACTTCTACCACTATTTACAAACCCAAGGCAAGCAGGGACGAAATCTTCAAGCAGATTCTCTCCGATCTGGAAAAAGCCATCCCTATGCTGCCCTATCCCAATGCGGGAAGCACCGATATAGGACAATTGTCCAGCTATTCTGCAAAGAGCGTGGACCGTGTCAACAAGTGTTTCGCAGAAGGCCTGTATGCCCGCATAGCTTTGCAGGCGGCCGGATTCGCCCTGCGTCCCGACGACGGGCAGGTAGGAACGGGCGACCTGGGTACGGTCCGCCGGACCAACGATCCCGAACTTGACGCTGCGGTGCTTTATCCCAAGGCTCTTGAATACCTGAAAGACGCCATCACTTCCGGCACCTGCCATCTGATTCCTGACTACAAGACATTGTGGTACAATGTGAATAATTTCGATCTCAATGCCGGGAACGAACTCCTCTTCTGTATTCCTTTCGGCGGCAATGCCAACAACAAGGACCTTCGCGGCCGCTGGAATTACACCTTCGCAATGAGGGTAGAGAACAGCACCATCCTGGGCAATACGCACACCAAGGCTGGCGGTACCGCAGGTCCGACTCCCAACTTCTGGTTCAAGTACGATTCCAAAGACGTTCGTCGCGACGTAACCTGTGCAAACTGGTTCTGGTCTGAGGGTGCTCCCGCAGTAGCCGGCATCAACACCTGGTATTTTGGCAAGTTCCGTTTCGACTGGATGGTGGCCCGTCCTTTCACCGCCGGTGCAAATGACGACGGCATCAAGCCCGTTGTGATGAGATATGCGGATATCCTTCTGATGGCGGCAGAAATCGAAAATGAGCTCAACGGCCCTACCACCGACGCCAAGAACTGGCTGCTCGAAGTGCGCAGCCGCGCATTCCGCGGCAACGAGAGCGCAGCTGTCGATTATGTCAACTCCCTGGGCGGTAAAGAGGCATTCTTCAATGCAATCGTAGACGAACGCGCATTCGAGTTCTGCGGCGAGTTCCTGCGTAAGGCCGATTTGATCCGCTGGAACAAACTCGGAAAAGCCCTCGAGGCAGAAAAGGCCGACCTTACCGCGCTCGCCTCTCTCAGCGGAGACTACGCCGCTTTGAGCGGAAACATCTGGTGGAAGGTAAATGAAGCCGGCGACGGAGTGGACATCTACGGTCTGCAGGACGGCGAGGTCGCATCTCCTGCCGGAGACGGCTGGAAAGCCGTGGACGGCTACATCAGCCCTTCCAAGCTCAAGGACGAGAAGATAGGCTATCTCTATCTGAAAGATCCCGACTCCCGTCAGTTCTGGCCCATCTTCGACTATGTCGTGACCAACAGCCAGGATATTATCGTAAACGATTATGGTTATTAATGGAGACAATGATATGAAAAAAGCATTTAAATACTTTGCGCTGGTTTTGGTGTCTCTTCTCGCCTTCGCTTGTTCCCCGAACGAGATAGGAGAGATTACTGACATCGACTATAACCGCGTGTTGACTCCTATGAAGTTCACGGCGGAGGTGGTTCCGGCTACCGGCACCGACGTGGTTTTCTCCTGGCAGAAAATCAAGAATGCCGAGGGCTACGAGCTGGAAATCTACGAGCACAGCGAAACGCAGGCCGTGAATGAATACTCCGGAACGCCCGTGGCAAAATATAGCGTCGATGCAGAGCAGATACCGTTCACCGCATATAACCTGGAGGTTGACAAGACCTTCAAGGCCCGAGTGCGTGGCATCAGCTCCAAAATGACTGAGTCCAACTGGGCCAAGCTTGAGAAGACTTTTGCCACCTCGGCTGTCCGCAGTTCCCTGAATCCCGCTGTCACCGGGCGCAACACAAACGATGTCACAATAGCCTGGGACGACGCTTCTGACAAGGCAGACCTGACTTCCGTTATGGTCGAGCCCGTAGTGGCCCGTGAGGGAGATGCGCCCAGGACCGTGGCTCTCACCTCTGCCCAGATAAACGCGGCGAGCGCTACCGTCGGCGACCTTGCCGCCGGTCGTGAATACCGCTTCACTCTCCTCTTCGGCAAGGCCGGCAAACGCGGTTCCGTAACCGCTTGCACCCGTCCCGTCATCGATGGAACCCCCATAGCTGTATCTACCGGAGCGGAACTTCTGAACGCCATAGATAAGCAAAGCGGCACTATCACGCTCCTCGTGAACTATACTGAGGCAGGACTGGATGTGACATCGGCGTATCCCGATCCGACCAAGAAGTTTGCCACCGTCGTGGGCGACGTGAGCATTTATGGTAACTCTACCGTTGCCGGCAAAAAGCCCGTTGTAAACGGCCTGGTATTCGACCTTACTTCCGGCGCCACCAAGCTGCATCTCGAAGATGTGGCATTCGACGGCGCTCTTACAGGCTCTATAGTAGAGAATATCTCTGCCCAGATGAGTTCAATCGAAATCGTCAATTGCGAGATTTTCAACTATGCCAAGGGTATTTATACCGTGGCCAGCAGCGCCTCTTCTGCATCCGTACAGAATTATCTGGTAGACGGTTGCTATTGCCACGACATCAACGCCAGGGGCACCGAAGGCGGCGACTTCATTGACGTCCGCGCTGCCACCAACGGCGATTTCACCGTCCGGAATACGACTTTCTACGCCTGCGCGCGTACCTTCTTGCGTATGTCCGACAATGCTAAAGTGGGCAATGTGCTTGTCCAGAACTGTACGTTCAACTATGTGACGGCCACTCCGACCAGTTCAAACAACTCCGGAATTTTTGGCGTACGTGTCAATACCGGGGCCAAGAGTGTCAAATCCATCAAGAACGTGTTCCTTAACGAGTACAACGATGCCGAGACCGAGACCACCAGCTGGGTGCGCCTCAACCGTAATTCGTCTGACTCCTATCGTGTTGTCTGCCAGGGTAATGTGTATTTCAATGTGGGTAATGCCTGGTATGTTTCTGCAGCCGTTGCCACCGAAACCGACGGAATGGGGGAGGCTGAATTCGAGACTATTGCCAAAAACGAGGCGACCGTTCTCGAAGAGGATCCCTGCGTGAATTCCGCGGCCGGGAAACTTTATCTTACCGGCTCGGCCGGCAGCCAGATCAAGAGCCTTAAGGCCGGTGACCCCCGCTGGTGGGATGCTGTCCAGCCCGTCGTTATCCGCGAAACCGAGCTGACCCTGGTAGAAGAGGATTATATCTGGGACTTTACCGAGAAGACCATCTACGACACGGAAGAGCTCACGACAAATACCATTATCGGCAACGCCCGCATCTATGCAACGGAGACTGTGCCCGCCAATGTGGTGATGAGCAAGGGTATCGATTTCTCCACAACCGCTTCTGTCAATCCGGAGACCGGCGTTCCCACCTATTCGGCAGTTGAAATTCTCACTTCCGGCTATGGTTCTGTGAAGGTTACCGGCACCAGCGACGACGGCGTCGGCACCATCCAGGTACTGGCCGGCGGCGACCGCTATGCGCTTCTTGCCGATGGAGAGGAACATATCGTCAATCTCGGCGACCTCTCCGGCGAAAACAGCATATATGTGATTGCAGACTCTCAAATCACGCTGCAGAAGGTGGTCTGGACCAAAGACCTGACGCCCGAAGTAACTGTTGAAACCCTCAAGACGCCTGCCGTGACGATTACTCCCAACAAACTGGACGAGGGTACGGCAGAGGCAGTCGTAATTAGCTGGGCCGAGGTAGAGAATGCGGCCGATTATGTGTTTACCTTCAATGGTTTGAGCCAGACACTGACCGAGCCCCAATACACCATTCCCGCCGAGGAAGTTGCAATGCTGGCAGTGGGTGAATACCCCGTTTCTGTAATGGCGCGTCCCGTTGAGACTTCTACCAAATATGCAGAATCTGCAGTTGCCGAGGCCCTGTTGAAGATAAACCAGGTGGTTTCGGGCGGCGAAGTCACCCTGACCTGGGACTTCAGCAGTTCGCAGTGGCAGACAGAGTTCCAGAATAATGCTGCCAGCGCCAATGCAACCAACCAGGCAGGCTGGACGGTTTCTGTCGACGGCCTTACCTACACCAGCGGCACCAAGAACGGCAAGTGGGATCCTTCGGGATACATCCAGCCCAACGGCAGCGGCAGCACCACGGAGCGCGTGTTCTCGTTCAATGCCCCTGCAGACGGCGTCCTCAAGGTTACGGCCGGCTCTGCCAGCGCAGGCAACGTCCGCGAATATGTAGTGATTGATGCCTCCGGCGCAGAGCAGACAAAGGGTGTCGATGCCCAGGAAACTCTTGAATTCGACATCAAGGCAGGAGATGTGTTTGTCTATCCCAAGGCCGGCATCCGCTTCTATGTGTTTGAGTTTACCTACGTCTCAGGCGCCCCCATAGAAATGGAGCTTGATTGGAATTTTGCATCTGCCGAGTGGCAGGCAGAGCTCCAGACGAATGCCGCCAGTGCCAATGCAACCAACCAGGCAGGCTGGACGGTTTCCCTGGATGGTCTTACCTATACCAGCGGCACCAAGAACGGCAAGTGGGATCCTTCCGGGTTCATTCAGCCCAACGGCAGCGGCAGTACCACCGAACGTGTGTTCTCGTTTACGGCTCCCGCCGACGGAACCCTCATCGTTACTGCCGGCTCTGCAAGTGCAGGCAATGCCCGTGAATATGTGGTGGTTGATGCCACCGGCACGGAGCAGACCAAGAGTGTCGATGCCCAGGAAGCCATTGAATTCGATATCAAGGCCGGAGAAGTGTTGATTTATCCCAAGGCCGGCATCCGTTTCTACAAGTTCCAATACAAGCCTTGACAGAAATGAGTTTTATCAACGAAAACTTTATGCTGCAGAGTGATACGGCCCAGAAGCTGTATCACTCACACGCAGCCAAAATGCCGATAATAGACTATCACTGCCACCTGGTGCCTCAGCAGATAGCCGAGAACATCCAGTTCAGGGACATCACCCAGCTTTGGCTGGTGGACGGCCACTACGGCGACCACTACAAGTGGCGCGCTATGAGGGGCAACGGCGTGAGCGAAGATTACCTCACCGGCGGCAAGCATACCGCCTGGGAGACCTTCGAGAAATGGGCCGAGACAGTGCCCTACACAATGCGCAATCCCCTCTATCACTGGACCCATCTGGAGCTGAGCCGTGTGTTTGGAATAGACAAACTCCTTAGCCCCAAGACGGCCCGAGAGATCTTTGAGGAGTGCAACGCAAAGTTGGCCACCGAAGAGTTCCGCGGACAGGCGCTGATACGCAAGTTCAACGTGGAGGTGGTCTGCACCACCGACGACCCCGCCGACGACCTGCGCTGGCACAAGATGATAGCTGCCAAGCCCTTCGGCACCAAGGTGATTCCCGCCTGGAGGCCCGACAAGGCTATGGCCATAGAAAACCCCGCAGCATACAAGGCCTATCTGAAGCAGTTGGGCGAGGCTGCCGGAATGGAGATAGACTCTTATGCAGATCTTCAGGAGGCGCTTAAGAAGCGTCACGACTTTTTCGCCTCTATGGGCTGCAAGCTCTCCGACCACGGTCTGGAGACCTTCTACGCAGCGGATTACACCGAGCTGGAGATAGAGATTATCTTCAAGAAGGTGCTGCTTGGCAAAGCTCCCAGCCCCAAGGAGCTGGAGAAGTTCCGCAGTGCGTTCCTCTTTGACCAGGCTGTGATGGATGCCGAGGCAGGCTGGGCGCAGCAGTTCCACGTGGGCGCCATCCGCAACAACAACACCAAGATGTTCGAGGCGGTGGGTCCCGACACCGGCTATGACGCCATCCACGACCTGGATATGGCCGCCGCCGGCCACCGGTTCTTTGACCGCCTGACCAAGGCCGACCGTCTGGCAAAGACCATCCTCTACTGCCTGAATCCCAAGGACAATGCGGTGCTGATGACAATGGCCTACACATTCAACGACGGCACGGTGCCCGGCAAGATGCAGTTCGGCAGCGGCTGGTGGTTCCTGGACCAGGAGGTCGGAATGCGCCGCCAGCTTGATTCGCTCAGCAACCTGGGTCTTCTGAGCCGCTTTGTGGGTATGCTCACAGACAGCCGCAGTTTCATCTCCTATCCTCGTCACGAGTATTTCCGCCGCATATTGTGCGACGTGCTGGGCCGCGACGTGGAGCAGGGCAAACTCCCCGCTTCGGAGCTGGACTTCATAGGCAAGATGGTAGAGGATATCTCCTATAACAACGCTAAAAACTATTTCAACTTCTGATGAAGTACATCAAAATCAATCCCGACGACAATGTGGCGGTGGCGCTGGAAGACCTGCGCCGCGGCGACGTTGTAGAGGGCATAACCCTTCTGCAGGATGTCCCCCGGGGCCACAAGGTGGTCCTGGAGGGGCTCCGTGCGGGAGACAATGTGATTAAATACGGTTACCCGATAGGGCACGTGACGGCAGACGCTCCGGCGGGCTCTATGGTGGACCACGCCACAGTCAAGACCAATCTGGAGGGACTGCTCGAGTACAGTTACAATCCCGCCCTGGCAGAGATTCCCGCCGCCGGGCAAAGGCGCACCTTCAAGGGCTACCGCCGCGCCGACGGTCAGGTGGGCATCCGCAACCAGATATGGGTCATCCCCACGGTGGGCTGCGTGAACGGCATCTGCCAGGAGTTGGTGGAGCGCTTCAGGGCAGAAATAGCCGGCTCTGACTCCGGACAAGCTTTGCTCTGCGTCGATAAGAACTTAGGAAGAATCTCCGCGTCGCAAACTTGTCCTGCGTCTGTAGAGCCGGTAGATATAATAGCCTTCCCGCATAACTACGGCTGCAGCCAGCTGGGCGCCGACCACGAGAATACCAGGACTATCCTGGCCGATATGGTGCACCATCCCAATGCGGGCGGTGTGCTGGTGGTGAGCCTCGGCTGCGAAAACAATCAGCTGGAGGCGTTCCGCGAACTGGTCGGACCTGTGGACGATAGCCGCGTGAAGATGTTCGTGACACAGAAGGTCGGGGACGAGATAGAGTATGGCCTGAAGTGCCTGCGCGAGATTTATGCAGTGTGCAGCAAGGACTGCCGCGAAGATGTTCCGGTGAGCGAGCTGCGCGTGGGTCTTAAGTGCGGCGGCAGCGACGGCCTTAGCGGCATCACCGCAAATCCCCTGCTGGGTGTCTTTTCCGACTGGATTGTGGCCCAGGGCGGCACCACCGTCCTGACCGAGGTTCCGGAGATGTTCGGAGCCGAAACCATCTTGATGAACCGCTGCCAGGACGCGTCAACCTTTGAAAAAACCGTCTCCCTGATAAACGATTTCAAGGAGTATTTCATAAAGCAGGGGATGCCGGTATACGAAAATCCCTCGCCTGGCAACAAGGCGGGCGGCATATCGACCCTTGAAGAGAAGTCGCTGGGCTGCACCCAGAAGTGCGGCAAGAGCATTGTCCGCGGCGTGCTTCGCTACGGCGAAAGGCTCTCAGTGAAAGGGCTGAATCTGCTGAGCGCTCCCGGCAACGACCTGGTGGCATCCACCGCACTTGCGGCGAGCGGCTGCCAGATAGTGCTTTTCACCACCGGCCGCGGCACTCCGTTTGGCAGTTTTGTCCCCACAATGAAAATTGCCACCAACACCCCGCTTGCCCAGGGCAAGCCGCGCTGGATAGATTTCAACGCCGGCGCCTTGGCCCAGGACGAGCCCATGGAGGCTGTTGCCGGACGTTTCACCGACTATGTGCTGGCCGTGGCCAGCGGGCAGAAGGTGAACAACGAGAAAAACGGCTACCACGAGATAGCCATCTTTAAACAAGGAGTAACTTTATAGAAAAATATAAAAATGGAAAAGCTTAACCGCACTACGGCCCCCCAGGCCAAGAAATACACAGAAAAGATAATCCAGTTTGGCGAGGGCAACTTCTTGAGAGCCTTTATAGAATGGATCATATGGAAGACCAACAAGAAGACCGACTTTGACGGTTCGGTGGTAATCGTGCAGCCGATAGAGAAGGGTATGGTGGATTGGCTCAACGACCAGGACGGCCTCTACCACCTGAATCTGCAGGGCCTCCAGGAGGGCAAACCGGTGGACAGTGTGGACCTTATAGACGTGGTGAGCCGCGGCCTGAACCCCTACACCGATTTTGATGCATATCTGAAGCTGGCAGAGCAGCCTGAAATGCGCTTCGTGATATCCAACACCACCGAGGCGGGCATCGCCTTTGACCCCGCCTGCAAGTTCACCGACGCCCCGGCAAGTTCCTATCCCGGCAAACTGACCCAGCTGCTCTATCACCGCTACGAATTCTTCAAGGGCGACAAGAGCAAAGGCTTCATCATATTCCCCTGCGAGCTGATTTTCGAAAACGGCAAGCACCTGAAAGAGTGCATCCGACAGTATATCGACCTCTGGAACCTGGGCGAAGGCTTCCGTGACTGGTTTGAGACGGCCTGCGGAGTATATTCCACCCTGGTGGACCGCATCGTGCCGGGTTATCCCCGCGACACTGCCGAGCAGCTCTGCGAAAGGGTCGGCTACAAAGACAACCTGCTGGACAAGGCTGAGATTTTCCACCTGTGGGTGATTGAGGCTCCGGCAGAAATTGCAAAGGAATTCCCCGCAGACAAGGCTGGCCTGCACGTGCTGTTCGTGCCCAGCGAGGCGCCTTACCACGAGCGCAAGGTGACCCTGCTGAACGGCCCCCACACCGTGCTCAGCCCCGTGGGCTACCTGAGCGGCCTGAACACCGTGAAGGAGTGCTGCGAGGATCCCGAGATAGGGCCGTTTGTGCACAAGGTTATGCACGAGGAGCTGCTGCCCACCCTGAACCTGCCCCGCGAAGAGCTTGAGAAGTTTGCCGACGACGTTATGGAGCGCTTCCGCAACCCGTTTGTGAAGCACTTTGTGACCAGCATTATGCTCAACTCCTTCCCCAAGTTCAAGACCCGCGACCTGCCCGGCCTCAAGACCTATCTGGAGCGCAAGGGCACTCTGCCCAAGGGTATTGTGCTGGGCCTGGCTGCCATCTGCACCTACTACAAGGGCGGCAAACGCGGCGAAGACGAAATTGTGCCCAACGATGACCCTAAAATTGTATCTTTGTTACAGGAACTCTGGGCTACCGGCGATGTTGCAAAGGTGGCGCGCGGCGTCCTGGCAGACGACTTCATCTGGGGAGAGGACCTCAACGCCATCCCCGGCCTTACCGAAGCGCTTACTGCCGATCTCGCGCTTATCCAGAAAGAGGGTATGCGCGCAGCCGTGAAAAGTATAATGTAAAAAGCAAGATATGGACACTCAAAAGAAACTTATGACCAACTGGCGCTGGTGGATATGCAGCCTGCTGTTTGTGGCCACCACGGTGAACTATCTGGACCGTCAGGTGCTTTCGCTCACCTACGAGGAGTTCATCAAGCCCGAATTCCACTGGACCGACGCCAACTACGGCACCATCACCAGCTTCTTCTCTATCTTCTATGCCATCTGCTGCCTGTTTGCGGGCAAGTTTGTGGATTGGATGGGGACCAAGAAGGGTTACCTGATCGCCATCGGCGTCTGGAGCGCAGGCGCCTGCCTGCACGCCCTCTGCGGCTGGGCCACAGCCGGTATCGTGGGTCTGGACAGCGTAGCTGCAATGCGCGCCGTTGAGGCTGGCAGCAAGATTGCCCTGGCGGTTTCCACTACGTCGGTATATCTGTTCCTGCTGTGCCGCGGCATATTGGCCCTCGGTGAGGCGGGCAACTTCCCCGCAGCCATCAAAGTCACGGCGGAATATTTCCCCAAGAAGGACCGCGCTTTCGCCACCTCCATCTTCAATGCCGGTGCCTCCGTGGGCGCCTTGGCAGCTCCGCTGATTATTCCCCCGCTGGCGGTTAAGCTCGGCTGGGAGATGGCCTTCATCATTATCGGCGGTCTTGGCTTCATCTGGATGTTCTTCTGGGCCTTTATGTACGACAAGCCCGAGAACAGCAAGAAGGTGAATGCCGCCGAGCTGGAATATATCCATCAGGACGACGCCGAAGAGGCTGCCGAGAAGGCTGCTGCTGCCGAAGCTGCCGCAAAAGAGAAGGCAATACCCTTCCTGCAGTGCTTCAAATACCGTCAAACCTGGAGCTTCATCGTGGGTAAATTCTTCACCGACGGTGTGTGGTGGTTCTTCCTGTTCTGGGCGCCGAGTTACTTCAGCAACCAGTTCCACGCCCCCGCCACCAGCGGCCTGGGCCAGGCTCTGATTTTCACACTTTACCTGATAGTGACGGTAGTGTCCATAGGCGGCGGTTACCTGCCCAAGATTTTTGTGGACAAGAAGGGGATGAACCCCTATGCCGGCCGAATGCTGGCGATGCTCATCTTCGCCTTCTTCCCGCTGGCGGCGCTGTTTGCACAGCCTCTGGGCGTGCACTTCAACTCCCCCTGGTGGCCGGCCATCCTGATAGGCCTGGCGGCTGCGGGCCATCAGGCCTGGAGCGCCAACCTCTTCTCTACAGTGGGCGATATGTTCCCCAAGAGTACCATCGCCACCATCACCGGCATCGGTGCAATGGCTGGCGGCGTAGGCTCCATGATTATCCAGAAAGTTGCCGGCAACCTGTTTACCTATGCCGAAAATGCGGGCGAAGCGTTCCGGTTCCTGGGCTTCACCGGCAAACCGGCAGGCTACTTTGTGATGTTTTGCTTCTGCGGTATCGCCTATCTTCTGGCATGGATCCTTATGAAGTCGCTGGTGCCCAAGTATAAACCGATAGTCCTTGAATAGATGAAAAGAATCTTCCTGTTGTTTGCCTTTGCCGCATTGATGGCGACAGGCTGCAAACCCGCCTCAAAAGTTATGGCCCGTGCCGTACCCGAGCGTGCCGACGACTTCGTATTTGAGAACAACCTGATAGCCGGACGTTTCTACGGCGAGGCGCTGGAGGGCAATCCCACCTCTCCCGGCCTGGATGTCTGGGTCAAGATGCCCGGAAAGCTGGTGGCCGACGTGTGGTATAAGGGGGCGCAGAAAGACCCCGAGTATTATCATCACAATCACGGCGGCAAAGACTGCTACAAGGTGGCGGTTTCGCTGGGCGGCGGTGCTTCGGTTCCGTTTATCAACGGGCGGCTGTGCTATCCTGCCACAAACTACCGCGCCAGCAGCGTGGAGTATCACGGCAACGACACGGTGGTCTTTACCCTCTCTTATCCCAAGTGGGAGGCTGATTCGGGCATTGTGGTATCCCTGGACAAGAAGGTGACGGTGGCGGCAGATTCCTATTTCATAGATGTGGAGGATGTATATACCTTCTCCGGAGTGCCGATGCTGGTTATTGCGGCGGGATTTACCCGCCACCAGGCACTCGGGACCATTGAGTCAGAGCACAATAAGTCCGACCGCCTGGCCATATGGGAGGCAGCTTCCGACCAGAGCGTTGAGAAAGAGGACGGTATGCTGGGCGTCGCAGTGGTTATGCCCGGGGCGCAGATGAGCATCTTCCCTGCGGACCGCAGCCATTCCCTGCTGCTCAAGGCTACCGGCAGTGGCGAACCCGTGCGCTACAAGGTGGGTTCCTGCTGGTCCAAGGGCGATATAAAGATCGCAGACGATTGGTTTAACGTCGTAGATGAGCAATAATATGAACGAAATGTTTTCTCTCAAGGGGCGCAACGCCTGGATTACCGGCGCCGCCTACGGCATAGGCTTCGCGATAGCAAAGGCTTTTGTTGAGGCCGGTGTCGACAACATTATTTTCAACACCAGCAACGAGGAGTCGATGCAGAAGGGTCTCGAGGCCTACCGCGAGGCGGGCATCGGCAATGTGCATGGCTATGTGTGCGACGTCACAGACGAGACGGCCGTCAAGGCCTTGGTAGAGAAGATCCATGCCGAGGTTGGCCCCATCCACATCCTGGTAAACAATGCCGGAATCATCAAGCGCATCCCTATGCACGAGATGAGCCGCGCCGAGTTCCAGCAGGTGATTGACGTAGACCTGGTGGGCCCGTACATCTGCTCTGCCGCCGTTGTGCCGGAGATGATGGAGCGCCGCGAGGGCAAGATCATCAACATATGCTCTATGATGAGCGAGCTGGGCCGCGAGACAGTGAGCGCCTACGCCGCTGCCAAGGGCGGATTGAAGATGTTGACCCGCAACATCTGCTCTGAATACGGCGAGTATAACATCCAGTGCAACGGCCTGGGCCCCGGCTATATCGCTACGCCCCAGACCGCCCCGCTCCGCGAAAGGCAGAGCGACGGCAGCCGTCATCCTTTTGACAGTTTCATCTGCGCCAAGACGCCGGCGGGACGCTGGCTCGATCCCGATGAACTGGCGGGCCCGGCGGTGTTCCTGGCCAGCCGCGCCTCGGACGCCGTGAACGGCCACATCCTCTATGTTGACGGAGGAATACTTGCATACATTGGTAAACAACCCAAATAACTTATGAAACTCAATTGTCAAGTTCGTCAGGCATCCAGTAATATAGATGCCAAACAATACGATACAGAACGGCTCCGTCAGGAATATCTTGTTGAGAATCTGATGGTGGCCGACGAAATCAATATGGTCTATTCTATGTTCGACCGCATAATCTGCGGCGGCGCGGTGCCGGTAAAGGAAGATTTGCTGCTAAGCGCCCCCGAGGTGCTGCGGGCCGACTTTTTCACCCAGCGCCGCGAGCTGGGCATTATCAATGTCGGCGGCGAAGGCATCGTGCAGGTGGGGGAGGAGTCTTTCAGGATTCCCTTCAAAGAGGCGCTCTATGTGGGCCGCGGCAACCGCCACGTCACTTTCAAGAGCGTTGACCCCGCTCACCCCGCGCACTTCTATTTCTGCAGCGCAACGGCTCACAGCCAGACCGGCGTGAAGCAGGTCAGCAAGAAAGACGCTGTGGTGATGCATCTGGGAAGTCTGGAAGAGAGCAACGAGCGCACCATCAACCGCCTGCTGGTCAAGGAGGTAGTGCCGTGCTGCCAGCTGCAGATGGGTATGACCGAGCTGGCTCCTGGAAGCACCTGGAACACAATGCCGGCCCACACCCACGACCGCCGTATGGAGGTTTATTTCTACTTTGAAGTGCCCGAAGATGCCGCAGTGTGCCACTTTATGGGCGAGCCGCAGCAGACCCGACACATCTGGATGCATAACGAGCAGGCGGTGATCTCGCCCCAGTGGAGCATCCACAGCGCCTGCGCTACCCGCAACTACACTTTCATCTGGGGTATGTGCGGCGAAAACGACGACTACAACGATATGGACTGGTGTGAAACAAAAGATTTAAGATAACCTATGGCAAAAGTTGTAACATTCGGCGAGGTGATGCTTCGCCTCTCGACCCCCGGCTATCTGCGTTTTGGCCAGGCGCATCAGTTCGATGCGACCTTTGGCGGCGGCGAGGCCAATGTGGCTGTGTCGCTGGCAAATTATGGCGTGGACGCACACTTTGTGACCCGCCTCCCCAAGAATGACATAGCCGATATGTGCACCGCAGAGCTCCGCGGCCTGGGTGTGAATACAGACGATATAGTTTACGGCGGCGACCGCGTCGGCATCTATTATCTCGAGACCGGCGCCGTGGCCCGCGGCAGCAAGGTGGTCTATGACCGTGCCCATTCTGCAATCAGCGAGATCCAGCCCGGTATGGTGGACTGGCATAAGGTGCTTCAGGGAGCCGACTGGTTCCACTGGACCGGCATAACGCCTGCTCTTAGCCAGGGAGCGGCTGACGCCTGCCTGGAGGCCATCAAAGTGGCCAACGAGATGGGCGTGAAGGTCTCCTGCGATCTCAACTACCGCAAGAAACTCTGGAAATACGGCAAGAGCGCATCTGAGGTTATGCCCGACCTGGTGGCCGGCTGCGACCTGATTCTTGGCAACGAAGAGGATGCCGAGAAGGAGTTCGGCATCAAGCCCGAAGGCTTCGACGCAGAGAAAACGGGCGGCGAGATAGACCAGAACATCTTCATCAGCGTAGGGCAGCAGCTTATGGCCAGGTTCCCCCGCTGCAAGAAGGTGGCTGTGACCCTGCGCGGGAGTATCAACGCCAACCACAACACCTGGGGCGGCGTACTCTACGACGGTTCCACTCTCTGGCAGAGCCGTCGCTACGATATCACCCACATCGTGGACCGCGTGGGCGGCGGCGATTCCTTTATGGGCGGCCTGCTCTACGGCCTGCTGGCCTATGACTCCGACCAGAAAGCCATTGAGTTTGCTGCTGCGGCATCGGCCCTGAAACATACCATTATTGGCGATTATAACAGAGTTTCCGTGGCCGAGGTCGAGGCCCTTATGGCCGGCGGCGGCAGCGGAAGAGTATCAAGATAGCATTATGGCAAAGTTCAATAAGATAGACACTATCAATCTGATCCGCACCACCGGCATAGTACCGGTATTCTACAATGCGGACGTAGAAATCACCAAGAAAGTGGTGAAGGCTTGCTACGACGGCGGTATCCGCGCCTTTGAATTCACCAACCGCGGCGACGGAGCCCACAAGGTGTTTGAGGCTGTGCTGCCGTTTGTGCGCAGCGAGTGCCCCGAGATGGCCTTTGGCGCCGGCACCATACTGGATGCCCCCACCGCTGCTATGTATATCCAGATGGGTGCCGATTTTCTGGTGTCGCCCTGTATGGCAGAGGACGTAGCGGCCCTTGCCGGCCGTCGCGGCGTGCCCTACAGCCCCGGCTGCGGCACAGTCACCGAGATTGTCCACGCAATGGAAATTGGCTGCGACCTGGTGAAGATATTCCCCGCAGGCACTGTCGGCGGCCCGGCGTTCGTGAAGAACGTGCTGGCTCCGCTGCCCTGGGCAATGATTATGGCCACCGGCGCCGTGGAACCCGCCGAAGAGAACCTGCGCGCCTGGGCTGCCAGCGGCGTCACCGCCGTGGGTATGGGCTCCAAACTCTTCCCCAAGGAGATGATAGCCTCCGGCAATTGGGCTGCCATTTCCGACCTTTGCGCCAAGAGCCTCGGCTGGTTCAGGAAATGATACGCCGGCTTCTTGTGACGCTTACGGTGGCGCTGGCTGCCGTTGCCTGCGGCAAGCAGGTCACTCCTCAAGATGACCCTGTGCCGGGCGTGCCGCAGAATGTGGTGCTTCACAACGCCGAAGAGACCTCCCTCACCTTCCAGTGGGATCCGGTGGAGGGGGCTACGGGTTACGCCTGGCGGCTGGCAAAAGACGGCGCACAAATCAAGGATGGTACTGTGTCCAAGCGCAATGTCACTATACAGGGACTGGAAAAGGCGACGGCCTACAAATTCTCTGTATGCGCCACCGATGGCGAGACCTCCTCTGCATACAGCGTTGAGGTTGAGGGAGTAACGGCGGGGACTGCTGATGTACCCCCCGAACCCGGCACCGGGACGGTGTGCGTGGATGCTCCAATAGTGCTGGAAGCCGGCGTGTCAAGCCTTCAGGAGCTGACTGGCGTGATCCGGGTGCTGGACGACAGCGGCAAGGAGGTGGACAGAATCGATATGGCCGATATGGCATCTGTCACCATTCGCGAGAGCGACGGGGCGATGGTCCCCAAAGCGCAGATTGCCGCCGATACCCCGTTCAACACATTTATGGATGCGCTCCACTGCGGCCGATACCGCATAGTTCATTACACGCCGCTGCGCATAGAGGGCGGAAAACTCATCGTCACGCTCCACAACGAGGCGCTGGATTTTGGCAAGAAATACACGCTGGAGATTGGCGGGGTTCGCAAATGCGAGTTCACCACGTCCGCAGCGCCGTCCAAGACCCAAATCCGTGTGGCGGCAGATGGTTCCGGAGATTTCTGCACCATCCAGCGGGCGCTGGGTTATGCCTCCGACGGGGCTGCAATCAGCGTCGCCCCCGGTACATACCGTGAGATGCTCTACCTCAGGGACAAGAAGGATATCAGCATCAAGGGTGATGAACGGGACAGGGTGAAGATAGTCTATCCCAACAACGAGGGCTACGAGAACGGCTCCGGCGGGGCATCAAACTCCAAACCCGCCATAGGAGCCAAGATCGGCACCTCCGGCGGCCGCGGGCTGTTCCTGGTGGAGAACTGCGACAACCTTCTGCTGGACAACCTCACCATAGAGAACTCTTTCGGAGAGCAGAAGGGGCAGGCGGAGACCATCTATTTCAACTCCGGCAACAATACCCATCGGCTTTCCATAACCAACAGTTCGCTGATTTCCTGGCAGGATACCTTCCTCACCAAAGGCCGCGTCTGGGTGTATAACAGCTACATCCGCGGCCACGTGGACTACATCTGGGGCTATCCGGAGGTGTGCCTGTTCGAGAATTGCGAAATCCGCTCCCGTGCCGCAGGGTACATCATCCAGGCCCGCGTCCAGAAGGAGACCGACAAGGGCTTCGTGTTCCTGAACTGCTCGCTGAGGGCAGAGGATGGGGTAGCAGACGGCAGCGTATATCTGGCGCGCAGTGCAGGACAGGGCGAGGTGTTCGACAATGTAGTGTATGTGAATTGCACGATGTCGCCGGCAATCGCACCCGGCGGCTGGTACACAAGTCCCGCCCCCAATCCCGCAACCCCCACCGCCACCAGCGGCTGGAGGGAGTATCGCAGCCTGGATTTCTCCGGCAGGGAAATCACCACCCACAATGCCTACGGCCGTGTGCTGACCCGCGACGAAGCCGCCGGCTACCTCACCCGCGAGGCCGTGCTGGGGTGGTAAATTAATCTTGAGTACGGTATTCCTTGGGACTGACTCCAAAGTGTTTCTTGAAGGCTTTGGAGAAGTAGGAGTACGAACCGAAACCGGTATGCTCTGCAATGTCCGACAGCGATTTTTCGCCACGTCTGATGGCCTCCGCGGCCTCTTTAAAGCGGAAATTGCGCACAAAGTCGTTGGGTGAGTTGCCGGTGAGCCGTTTGATCTTCAAGTAGAACGCCGTGCGGCTGTAGCCCATTTCGCGGGCCAGATAGTCTATGTTGAGGTCGGCATCTGCCAGATTGGCCTCCATAAGCGCGGAGAGGCGTTCCATAAACGATTTGTCCGTAGAGTTTAGTGCTATGCCGCTCTCTTTCAGCGCCGTAGCACGAGGCTCGGTAAAGAACTGCCGCAGGAAGTCGCGGGTGTTGAGCAGGTTGCGGATGGTCATCACCAGATAGTCGGCGTGGAAGGGCTTGCAGATATAGGCGTCAGCGCCATTTTCAAGGCCTTCTACCTGCTCCTGTGCAGAGGTCTTGGCGGTGAGTAAGATCACCACCAAGTGACAGTAATCGGGACTTTCCTTGATGCGTGCGCACAGTTCATACCCGGACAGGTTTGGCATTATCACGTCGCTCACCACAAGGTCGGGTGTCTGCTGCTGTATCATTTCCCAAGCGCGTTCTCCGTCGGGGGCTTCCATCACCTTATAATCGGTTGCCAGCAGGCCTACCACAAAGCTGCGGAGTTCGGCATTGTCTTCTACCACAAGGATACACTTTTTGGCGGAGGATTCGTTTCCGGCCATTTTGGCAGAGACCATAGGCGCCGCATTTGCCGGAATCTCATCCAGGACCTTCTCTTTCTCGGAATAAACATCGTCTGAGGGCAGCACAAAAGAGAATCTCATACCGCCGCCAGGGCGCAGAGCTGCTTTTATTTTGCCGTGATGCTTCTCTACTATGTTCTTGGTGTAATGCAGGCCGATGCCGTTGCTGCTGTAGTCGGGCTTTCGTCCGCGGGAGGAGTCTATCATCCGGTAGCGGACAAACAATTCGTCCAGCTTGTCCTCGGGCACGCCACGGCCGGTATCGCTCACAGAAACCTCCAGCCAGTTGCCCTCCTTTAGGCCATAATCTGCCAGATTGGCGTCACCGGAGGTGGCAACTTCAATCTGGCCGCCTTCGGGGGTGTACTTGATGGCGTTGGAAAGCAGGTTGTCCATTATCTTGACCAGCTTGTCCTCGTCGGCCCACATAAACAAAGAGTGTGTGTGGGGGACAAAGGAGAGATTGATTCCGTGTTTTTCTGCCAAGAACGCGAAGGAATCGGTGGTATCGGAGAGGACTTTGATGATGTCGGTATATTTCACACCAAGGGAATAAACGCCGTTCTCGATTTTAGAAAAGTCCATCAGCTGGTTTATGAGCATCAGCATTCTGGAAGAGTTGCGGTGGACACCCTCGAGAATCTTGTGGGTCTCATCGTCCTGTCCCTTCTTGGAGAGCAATTTCTCAACCGGGGCCGATATCAGCGTGAGCGGGGTGCGGAGTTCGTGGGAAATGTTGGTGAAAAACATAGTTTTCATATTGGACATCTCCCTCTCGCGCTCTTTTTCGCTGCGTTCAAGCTCGGCTCTTTCTCTTGCAAGGCGGGCGTTCATTGCCGAGCGAAGCAAGAGCCAGGTCAGGAAAGCGAACAACAGGGCATAGAGCAGAATGGCCCACCACGAGAACCAGGGAACCTGCTGTACGTGTATTTGCAAACGGGCAGGGCGAGAGCTCTCGGCGCCGTCTTCGCCAATCGCAACCGCTTCGAAGGTATAATCCCCGCTTCGGAGGTTGGAGTAGCTGGCGCGGCGGTAGGTCCCGGAATTCACCCAATCTTTGTCGAAACCCTTGAGCCGGTATTTGTAGGTCAGGTTGTTGGAAGAGAAAAAGTCATTCCCTGCAAAATCTATGGAAAAACTGCGCTGGCGGTGGTCCAGTTTTATGCGGTCTGTATATGCAATGGTCTGTTTTAACACAGATCCATGAGCGGCAGGCCGGACACTCTTTCCCCAAATTTTAAGATCTTCAAGGTGGATGGTAGGTTCCTGCCGGGTGGTAGCCAGGGATTTGGGGTCAAAGAAGGTCAAGCCGTGATTGCCGCCGAAAAAGATGAGGCCGTCGGCGGTGCGGCAGCCCGACTTTTCGTGATATTGGAGGCCAGGGAAATCCTGTATGTCGGCATCCTTAAGATCTTCGTCAAGAGTGATGCGTGCTATGCCGTGGAATGTGCTGACCCACATATTGCCGCTGAAATCTTCCTGAAAAGAGAGGATGTTGTTGTCTGGAAGACCGTCCTTAACGGTCAGACGCAGATACTTGTCATCGTCCAGACAAAGCAGGCCGTAACCATAGCTGCCCATCCAGATGCGCCCCCGGCTGTCCTGCGTCATGGTGATGACATTGTGAATCATATCGCGTGCGCCCTCGGGGATATCGGTCTGCCAAAGCACGCCATCCTTCAGATAGAAAACATCCCACGCATAGGCAGAGAACAAGATACGGCCATCTTTAAGCGGAAGAATGTCAGAGATATTCACAATATCGGTGCGGTCCAGTCTTTGGGGATTGATTGTGGTTTTGTCGTAGCTGTATATACCACTCCAAGCGCCTATCCAAATGGTGTGGGCGTCGTCTTCTTTTATGCAGCGGACGTGGTCGAGAGGGAAGGAGGCAATGCCTACCGCCTTGTGGCCGATGGCCTTTGCCAGGCATAGTCTCCCCTCAAATGCCAGCCAGAGGCGCTCTTGACTATCTACGAAAACCCCTTCGAGATAGTCACCACCGGACGGTTGAACACTTGAGAGGTCAATTTTGTCCAGTACTCCGCTGGGCAAATATCGATAAAGACCATCGTATCTGGTGGCAATCCATAGATTGTGCAGGCGGTCTTCTATGACACGAGTTACGAACTTCTTTTCGAGAGGAGTGCTTAGGTCTTTGTCCTCATTGAAGTAGTCAGACTGCTTGCCGGCTATTACAAAACCCCTGTCGTAGGTGCCGATCCATGCATTACCCTGGTTGTCTCGATAGCCGC
>JAEEGK010009064.1_pt1 | contig 23341 bp, 18 predicted proteins | sample 8958771 | NCBI WGS metagenome assembly JAEEGK01 (sample SAMN16246547, study PRJNA631951) | gut metagenome | biome: gut microbiome; feature: rumen; material: SC-attached | host: Bos | place: Iran: Karaj | collected 2018-10 | reverse complement strand
AAACCAGTAAACGGTAAACAATTAAACAGTAAACGGTAAACCATAAACAGTAAACCATAAACAGTAAACCATAAACAGTAAACCGTAAACCAGTAAACCGTAAACGGTAAACTCAAATTCGGGATTTTGGGGGATTTCCACAAGAAAAACTTCTGTTTTCTTTGTGCGAATTATATAAATCATTAAATTTGCGCACAGCCATACAAAAATCGACGTTTTCTAGATACTAAACGAAAGTAAGCCATAAATAAGATATTTCATGAAACAACTATTCTTGACACTTGCCCTTGTACTTCTCCCAGCAATAGCAGGAGCGGAGAGAGTGGACAGCGATGAAGCACTACAGATAGCAGAGCGCTTTTTTGCTCAGCAATCATCATCAGCAGAGTCATCATCTGTTCATCGTGCCGCAAAAGCAGATGCAATAAGCGTTGCTTATACCTCGTTTCAAAAGAGCGGTGAAGTTGCACTATATGTGATTAATCGTGGTGGCGATAGTGGATTTGTTCTCGTCTCAGCTGATGGCGACACAGATCACCCCGTGCTTGGTTGGAGCGACAATGGTGCCTTTGATTATGACAAGGCTCCCGTCCAGCTCAAGGAAATGCTGGAGGCGTATTCTCATCCCAATAAAAATCGTGAGACGGACGCAGAATTCTCTGCTGATGGCCTTGTAGAACTTTCAGATGGACGTATGGCATACCAAATTGATGATGGTCAATACCAGAGAATGATAGGTATTCCTATAAAGTCTATGAAACGTTCCTCGCAGCGCAGGATAGAGACGGTTCCAAACATCGTAGTGCAACCTTTAGTAAAAGTCCGGTGGACTCAAGGGGGCTGGTATTCGTTGTACATAGACCCCTATTATGAAGCATCTGGCGACAAGGTTGCAGGATGTGTGCCTACTGCTATGGCACAGATTATGAAGTATTGGGAATTTCCTGCTCGTGGTAGAGGCTTTCATATGCATAACTTTGTAGATGCCCCAGCTGATATTGACCTTGCACAATTGGTGATTTCCGGTCAGGAAGATGAAGTGGAACGTATTCTTGCGCAATATGCACGACAGTACAATGTAAATTATGGAGAGTCGGTTTATAAATGGAAAGAGATGGGTGGTGCCTATCCTACGACCGAGGCCGAGGCCGAGAACGTTTCCAAGCTGATATTTGACTGTCATTCATTATGCGAGCCTGCTAAGTTGCCTAAAAATCGTGGTACAGGATGTTCTCTTGGTTCTGCTGCCAGTGCCATGGTTCGCTATTTTGGTTACGACTCAGACATGCAGTACATTGAGTGTAAAGGTAACGAGGATAAGATGTGTCAGGAACTTGATGAAGGCCGGCCCATCCTGATGGAAGGCTTCCCTTCAAGGGGGGCTCTGAACGACGATGGTCATGCTTTTGTCTGTGATGGTTATGCGGAAGACGGCTATTTCCATTTCAATTTCGGATGGGGCGGTGACGGAGACGGTTTTTATCTCCTGAGCAAAGTAAATCCCGTAACATCAGACTTTAGTATGAATCAGTATGCTTTTATAGGTATCCAACCGTCATTGGCAGCTGTTGAAAAAGACCAGACTTTCATCAATGTCACTTCCGAAGGAGTAGGAGTTGTTGTGGGAGGTTATGGTGATTTGATAGTACCTGCAACAGTGGAGGTTGACGGGAAGACCTACCCCGTTATGAAGGTTGATTCACACACCTCCTCTGTACCAACTTCAAACTTTGATACATGGTTTAAACAATACATCAATGAGTTTATAACACGTGTTACGCTGCCTGAAAGTGTGACGGAAATAGGTGCCGGTGCATTTTTTTCCCCTTATCTTACTGAGGTCAACTTGCCCGCCAATATCCGCAAGATTGGCGCCAACGCATTCCCGAATATATATAAACGTATTAAGAAAGTGACCATTCCAAGCATCGAAGCATGGCTCAATATTGATTTTGAACCTAATACGTTGGAAGATGGCTTTAAACAATACATGTCTAACCCCATTTGGAGTTCGGATAATAAATCTGAGACGCGTCTTTACATTGGTGACGAGGAAGCTACCAACATCTTTATTCCTGCCAGCATCAAGGAGGTCAGGCCCTATGCGTTTTGTGGCTATCAGTTTTTGAACTCCGTTTATATGGAGGAAGGTGTTGAAAAGATTGGTGCCAGTGCTTTTGAGCGTGTGCCATTGACGGATTTCAACATACCCTCTACAATCAAGGAGATTGGTGCAAAGGCCTTCTACGATCACCAGGCTTCTATCGTTTCGATTCCTGCTAATCTGATACGGGTAGGCAGTGAGGCGTTGATGGGTGATAAGATAGCAGAGTATATTGTGGATGAGAAGAATCCCAAGTACAGCACCTATCAGGGGATTCTATATGATAAGTCACGTCGCACCCTTGTTCATTGTCCCAACTATCACCCAGGATTCCAGTACGACAAAGAACGTGATGCAGTGGGTGTGCCCTCGTCGGTTACAACTATTCGTGCCCATTCCTTTGGTAATAAGTTAAGAAAACTGACATTGCCGCCATCTGTCAGGAATATTGAGGACGAGGCTTTCGTTTATACCTACAATCTCAGAGACCTTTATTTATATACCCAAGAGCCGTTACCAGTTACATGGTCGATGTTCCATTTGAATGCTTATAAGATGAATGTCCACGTGCCTATCGGGGCGGGAGAAGCCTACAGGTCTGCGGCAGTTTGGAAAGACATGAATATTGTTGAGGACCAGGCTGCGGGAAGCCTGCCGCCTGAGCATTACGATTATGTCAGCGACTATAATGCCATTCAGATAACGGATTATATGCCTGCAGACGGTTTTAGCTACATGCCTCAGTATTATCTTTTCGATTCACATCCTGTAATCACCTATTCAGGTACATCTATGCTCATTACATCGGCAACAAGTCGTTACCTATTTGAGAAAGACCATTACCAAGAAATGTATTTCACTCACTATGATGACCCTGACGGCATAGATGATACAAAGACTAGCGAAGCCGGTGTTGTTTTCCGTACTGTTGGCAATCGACTTATTATCAATGGACTTGATGCCCATACGCAGGTTCTGCTTTATAATGTTGAAGGTCAGCAACTTGTTTCTGCTAGGGCTTCGGCTCAGGGGCATGCCAGTATCTCCATTCCTACAGCAGACATCGTTGTTGTTAAGGCGGGTAATTATTCATTTAAGATTCACACCAAAAAATAAATTGTATGAAGAAGGTGTTTTTCCTCATTGTGCAGCTACTGATTGTCTGTGGTAGTGCCAATGCCCAATATATGCTAAAAGTGCAGTTGAAAGACGGAACGCACGATTTGTTTCAGGTAGATTGTACCGAGAAAGTATCCTGGGAGAAGGACTTCCTCGATCCGGACAAGATATTAATGATGGTAGATGGCCGAAAGGTAGGGTTCTCGAATACTTGGAGTTTAGGTTATTACACCGACATGATAGAGGAGATGTCCATTGTAGGAACAGACCCTGTTGCACCAGCTACTGAGCAGAGTACATTTGTGCTTGATGAAGAGACTTCATCTGTCAATATGGTCAACTATAGCATCTTGTTTGGTCCTAGTGCTATCAATGGGAAGAAAACACTGACGGTCAATCGTATAGACAATGCCAAAGAACCCGATGGATTAGAGGGCGGAGTGAGCTATATGGCGGCCTACGACTTTGACATGGAAGGCATACACGACCTTGACGGAGTAGTGGAAATCCGCTTCCCCGCAAACAGCCCATGCTTTGCAGCTTATCTTAATAAAGAGACGGGAGAATGGGAGCCCATACTCCACTTTTACGACTACGAAACGCGCGAAATGGTGATCATCAGCGACCACCTGTCCACTTATTGTATTTTCGATGTGGAGTGGGAACACAAACGCAGGGCCAAGTTGATTTATTGGGGATTTGACCCCACCCAACCAGTGGAAATATATAAGGTGGCTCAGACGTTTGCCAAGGTGGCACAGGCCGATAATTATGTCTATGCAGCCATTGATGCCTATGCCAGTAAAGAATTTACTATAGCCAACTTTGGGCTGGGAGTAGCGCCGGATGCACTTAAACTACTGGGATGTGAGCCCAAGCTGTTTAACAAATTCTGCGACATATGCGGCAAGATGGGTCAGGTGTGGTCTGTTGTTCAGTTTGCCAATTTACTGCGTACGGGCGAGACTCATGAAATAACGACGAGTGCGCTTAGGCTGATATACGATTTGGCAATAAAGCCTGCCATGGAAAAAAAGATGGGAGGATATAAATGTATTTTTACGGCTACCACAACAGCTTTAGCTCTTCTGGACTTTGAACTCCACTATTTCAAGGATGAAGTTAATAATACCGTTACGACCCTGTATTCCAATGCTTATCAACAATATTTTAGACGTGATAGCGGATATCCCAGAATTGGCGGTTATGGTTACCGCTCAGCAACAGAATGGTTCAATCTCATTAGCCCTTTATTCCTAGACCCAGAACTTAGTCAAGATGAAATAATGAGCAAGATTGATGAGATGGTAAAAGAATACGTCAATCAGCCGTGGAGAGATACCGATGGCTTCAACGAGGCTTTGTCGGACTGCAGAGGCTCATGGCCTTTCTGGGTGGAAATAAGAGATAAGGGTAAAAAGGAGATAACCGACAACCATCGCAAGGAACTTTATTCGGGAACTCTGAAGAGTGTCATCACCAACATCAACCGCAAATATTGGTTCAAGGCAAACGAAGAGTTGGACAAAGTTTATGAAGAATATGCCAAGATGATGAATAAGACGGTGGGGCTCAGATTCAAGGATTCGGCATTAGACGAGAATGGAAAGAGTAAATTTGCGGGCTGTAGAGTCAAGTTCTCCGAGATGCCCAAAGCCATCCTTGATCCGGAAGATTGGGAGTGTGTCATCAAGGAAGATGGTACGGGGCTCATTCAATTCCGTTTATACCCCTATTGCGTTGAAGGGTTCAAGCCGGAACTGGTTGTTTTGGATGAGAATGGCGCGGTTATTGGAAATATCACTATTACAGAGATTAAAGATCGCGACAAGTACTACGAATCCATCTTTGACCTTTCCGATGATAAGGTGTTAGTCCTTGAAGATATATGGAACATCAAAGTGGATCCTGTGTTGGCTGATTGTGAAACGCCAACCCCAGACGGAGGAATTGCCAAATGGGGACCTATTGTCTATTCTGACAGCGAGGGTATTGAAGATAAGGTGCATGGTATTGTTCCTGGCGACTTTTATGGTATATACAATGGTATAACGGACGCATTTGAAGACCGCACGCTGACCCTTGACCCCGAAGGGAACTTTTCCATCCAGAACGAGGGTCTCAACTTGACAGGTCATTTCAACTCTCGTACTGGTTACGGGACGGGGAAATTCACGCTCAAGGCAAGTTCTTCAGGAAGTGACTATGTGACGGAGAAAGAAGCCTTTGAAGATTGGTGCCGCTGGAGCTTGTGGGTTATTCAAGGTAAACCCGATACAGTTGTGTACCAAGGTGGAGCATATACATACGAAGCAACACTTGGAAATGCTTTGAAACATTATGACGCGAATTTCTCTGTCGAAGGAACTGTTGATATTTGTTACTCAGACATTACGGAATGCTATTCATTCCATTTTGATGGTATTGGTAGTTTTAATTACAGTGGAGAGTACTATTTCGGACCCGTAGATGCAGCTTGGTGGCGAGAAGCAGACGGGAACTGGAGATTAGAAATAGGCAATAGAAACATGACTCTTGAAGGAATACATATTCACGATGGTACTGTCATTTTCAGTCCCACGCTGATTTTTGAATAAGGTGTTGCTTTCCCTGGAATGTTATGCTGAAGGGGGGATGCAGCCAGTTTAACCTGACTGCAATCCCTTCAGTTTCATAACGCATACTCTGCTGCACGCAAAACTTACCATGGCATCTTGAGTTATTGCGGTAACAGAGAGCGTTTGAAATTTAAAAATCAATGCAAAGATATTGATTTTATACTTCCCAAAGATAGGCTTGAGTGCTGATTTCCAAAAAATATACGCTATCAAAATTATTATAGCATTGGAAATCAATTATTTGGATTCTTAGGTTTGGTTGTTTAATAAACGCTAAATATTGGTGTGAAATAAAAAAAATACTTTATCTTTGCGACATGAAGTGATGATAATTGCCAATAACCAATCAGAAGGAACAATGAAGGTATTATTATTAAACGGTAGTGCGAATAAGGGCGGTAACACTTTTAGGGCTCTGTCAGAGGTTGCCGCTCAGCTGGAGAGGAATGGTATAGAGTATGAGATGATGCAGATAGGGAATAAGCCTGTAAGGGGCTGCATTGCCTGCGGCCAGTGTAAGATGAAACAGCTGGGGCGCTGTGCCTTTGATGATGATATATGTAACCGGTTTGTGGAGAAGATTAACGTGGCTGATGCGCTGGTGGTGGGTTCGCCGGTATATTACGGCCAGCCTAACGGTGCTGTGCTGTCGGTACTTCAGCGGGCTTTCTTTGCGGGTGCCGATGTGCAGAACAAGCCGGCTGCGTCTGTGGCTGTGTGCCGCAGGGGCGGTGCTACGGCTGCCTTCCAGACGATGAATATGATATTTGAGATGTCTAACATGCCGGTGGTGGCTTCACAGTACTGGAACATTGTGTATGGTATGAATCCGGGCGAGGCTGCCCTGGATACGGAGGGTTTGCAGACGATGCGTACGCTGGCGGATAATATGGCGTGGCTGCTGAAGAAGATTCACGCTGGTGACAGCACGGACTATCCTGAACGTGAGGAGTGGCAGGGGATGAATTTTATCAGGTGAAGCTCCGCTTCCGAACATAAATGACTTTTTTTTAAAAAAAAGATATCAGATGAAAAACAAACATTATTTTTCTGTTTATGCCCTGGCCTTTACGGTTATGGCGGGGACAAGTATGTTTACGGGGTGCTCTAAGGATGATACGGGATCTGAGGACGCTGCCAAGGAGGAGAGGACGACGTTACAGCAGCGCATAGCTGAGGGCCTGAAGGTGACAGCGGAGATGCTGAACCTGGGTTCATGTGACTTTGCCAATACGCTGAACCGGGACTTTAATTCGTATGTGCTGACGAATCCTGCCTTTTCCGAGACGATGGCTGAGCTGCTGCAGCAGCAGATTGAGGCTAACGTGGAGACTGCTGGTGCGGCGGCTGCTGAACAGGACTTCCAGAACCAGAGTGTGGTGGACCTGAGCGGGCTGAAATGCCGCCTTACGCTGAAGGAGGATAAGAGCGGATTTGACATTACGCCGGCTGACTGCTTTGAGCTGGTTCAGACGGTGGATGGTGTGACTACGAAGCTGGCGGTTATGATGAGCGGTGAGGGTAACAAGGTGCTGTCTGAGCGTCTGTCAGATACGGAGAAGGGCCTGGCTGTTATCCTGCTGGTTCCTGCCAAGATGGAATTTGCCGTCACTACTACGGCGCAGACGGGTGTGGAGCATGAGGTGTTCCGGGGTGAGCTGGACAATGATATCCGGCAGGCCGGTGAGCTGATGGATATGACGAAGGATGAATGGAATGTGAAGGGTTATATAGCCTCATCCGTTACGGCTGCCGGCGGTAAGGAGAACAGGGGGCGTATGGACTTTAATATGGCTAAGAATCCTGAGACGAAGAAGTTCACGAATAAGTTTACGGTGGTGCAGAATGAGCGCAGGATTATTGAGGTGGACGCTGAGAGTACGCATCAGGGTAACCTGCTGGCACTGCTGAGGCTTTTGCCGGAGCTGATGAAGGCGGGGCCTGCTCCTACGAAGCTGCCGGAGATTCCGCTGCTGGATATTCTGGTGTTTTCTGTCTCCGGCAACAGTATGGACCGGCTGAAGGTGACGCTGCTGGATGATATTACGGCTAACTTTACCGTGAGTGATGTGGGTGAGGCTGCGGATGTTATGCGCCAGTTGGGTGAGGCCCGGCGCACCAATGCGGGCCTGGAGGAGATGGATGCCCTTACGCAGGAGCTGAACGGGCTGATTACGGCGTCGCTGGAGGTGAAGGGCCAGGAGAAGCCGATTCCGATGAAGCTGATTACGGTTCCCTTTGGCACGGGCTATGTTACCGTTCCGGCGGTGAAGTTTGCGGATGAGGAGGAATATACGCCTATGACGCAGCTGCTGGATGCCCAGTCTCTGATTTACATTATCAATATCATTGGCAACATAATAAAGTAGAAGTTAAAGGAGGGAGTTAAAAATGGAAGTTAACTCGCTACGCTCGTGGAAGTTAAAAGGACAATACCGAACAGGTGCAGAACTATCCTCTTGCTCCTTGCTAAGTTGACAGTTGACAGTTGACAGTTGATAGTTGACAGTTTGCCAACCTCTAACCCCTAACCTCTAACCCCTAACCTCTAACCCCTAACCTCTAACCTCTAACTTGAGGAAGGGGAACTTCCGAAAGTTGAATTAATATCCCAATTCCCTGACGATGCTGGAGATGCGCTCCATGGTGGTGAGGCGTGTGGGTACAAGGGGAAGGCGCAGAACGTTCTCAATCATTCCCATCTCATGCAGCATGGCTTTGACGCCTGCGGGGTTGCCGTCCACGAAGAGGAGCTTGAAGAGCTCGGTGAACTTATGATGGATGGTCAGGGAGGTGTTGTACTCGCCCTTGAGGGCCAGACGTACCATACGGCTGAACTCGGCGGGGAGGGCGTTGCCGATGACGCTGATGACACCTACGGCTCCTAAGGTGATGAGGGGGAAGGTGATGCCGTCATCGCCGCTGATGACATCAAAGTTGGCGGGCTTGTTCTTGATAATATCATCCATCTGGGAGATATTGCCGCTGGCCTCCTTGATGGCTACGATGTTGTCGAATTCACGGGCCAGACGCAGGGTGGTCTCGGCGGTCATGTTGACGCCGGTACGGCCGGGTACATTATATAATACTACGGGCACGGGGCTGGCCTTGGCGATGGCGGCGTAGTGCTGGTAGAGTCCTTCCTGCGAGGGTTTGTTGTAGTAGGGGCATACGCTCAGGATGCCGTCAATGCCCCGCCAGTCAGAGGTCTGCAGGTCATGGACGACGGCTGCGGTGTTATTGCCGCCGCATCCCATGAGCAGGGGAACACGGCCGGCTACCCGTTCTACCAGATGCTGCTTAAGCATGGCTTTCTCATCAGCGCTCAACGTGGGGGTCTCGGCTGTTGTACCCATGATGCAGAGAAAGTCGGCACCACCCTTAATCTGGTACTCGACAAGGCGGTCAAGCGACGCCAGATCTATACTGCCGTCCTTACAGAAGGGAGTGATCAGCGCTATGCCTAAGCCGCGGAATTTATTATTTGCCATATGGTTATTATCCTTAAAAGTGCTGCAAAAGTAATACTTTTTAAACATTTTACCAAAAATGAGACGGGCAAATTCTTGTCCCCTTACGATTTTATATCTAATTTTGTGAGTGAATAAGGATTTTAACGCTATGACTGAGCAAGAACAGATACTGAAACTGAGAGAGGAGCTGCACCGGCACAATTACAATTACTATGTGCTGAACATGCCTACCATAGGGGACCGGGACTTTGACATGATGATGCATGAACTGCAGGATCTGGAGAAGCGGCACCCTGAGATGGCGGACCCTAACAGTCCTACCCAGCGTGTGGGAAGCGACCTGAACAATGAGTTTGCGACGGTGCTGCACAAACGGCCTATGCTGAGCCTGGCCAACACGTATAACCGGCAGGAGGTGAGTGACTTCTACCAGCGTGTGAGCGACGGGTTGCAGGGGGCTCCGTTTCAGATATGCTGTGAGCTGAAATTTGACGGCCTGAGCATCAGTCTGCATTATGAGAAGGGGAAACTGGTGCGGGCGGTGACGCGCGGTGACGGTACGCAGGGTGATGATGTGACGCAGAATGTGCGTACCATACGTACCATTCCCCTGCAGTTGCCTGAGGGCAGCGGCTACCCGGAAGAGTTTGAGATTCGGGGCGAGGTGCTGATGCCGTGGACCAGCTTTGAGCGGCTGAATGAGCAGCGGGCCCTGAATGAGGAGCAGCTGTTTGCGAATCCTAGGAATGCGGCATCGGGGACGCTGAAGAGCAAGAACTCCAGCACGGTGGCGGAGCGCGGCCTGGATGCCTACCTATATTATTTATTAGGTGACAACATCCCGGGGGACGGTCATTACCAGAATATGGAGGCGGCCAGGAAGTGGGGCTTTCAGGTGAGCGATGCCATGAAGCTGGCTGACAGCCTGCAGGATATATATGACTATATTGAATACTGGGATACGGAGCGTAAGAATCTGCCTGTGGCTACGGACGGCATTGTGCTGAAGGTGAATTCGCTGGCGCAGCAGCGCAGCCTGGGCATGACGGCTAAGAGTCCCCGATGGGCGATTGCGTATAAGTTCCAGGCGGAGCAGGCTGAGACGATACTGAGGCAGGTGGTGTTCCAGGTGGGCCGTACGGGTGCCATAACGCCGGTGGCGAACATGGACCCTGTTCAACTGTCAGGCACGCAGGTGCGCAGAGCTACCCTGCATAATGCGGATGTGATGGCGCAGCTGGACTTGCATGTGGGAGACCACATTCTGGTGGAGAAGGGCGGCGAGATTATCCCCAAGGTGGTGGGTAAGGCGTGTCCTACGGAACCGGGCTGCCCTAAGATTGAGTTCCCTACCCTATGTCCGGCCTGCGGCTCCAGACTGATACGCTATGAGGGCGAGGCGGCTCATTACTGTCCGAACGAGACGGGATGTCCGCCGCTGATTCTGGGTAAGATTGAGCACTTTATATCACGCAAGGCTATGAACATTATGTCACTGGGCCCTGAGATTGCGGAGTCTTACTACAGGCAGGGGCTGATTCATGATGCAGCTGACTTGTATGCCCTGCGCGCTGACCAGCTGCTGAATGCGGACGGGAGTAATAAGGTGAGTGTGAACAACATCCTTACCAGCATTGAGGAGAGTAAGAAGGTCCCCTTTGAGAGGGTGCTCTTTGCCATAGGCATCCGCTTTGTGGGAGAGATTGCGGCCAAGAGTCTGGCTCGCTACTTCGGAAGTATGGAGAAGCTATCAAGTGCTACTTGCGAGGAATTGACGCAAGTTAATGGTATTGGGGATGTTATAGCAGGAAGTGTTATTAGTTTCTTTGCGGATGAGAGGAACCGTAGCTTTGTACAGAGACTGACAGATTACGGCTTGCAGATGCAGATTTCGCAGGAGCAGCAGGAGGCTAAGTCAGACCGCCTGAAGGAGATGAGTATTGTCATCAGCGGTGTGTTTGCCCGCCATAGCAGGGATGAGTACAAGGCGATGATTGAGAAACACGGCGGCAAGAATGTGGGAAGTATCAGCAGTAAGACTTCCTTTATCCTTGCCGGCGAGAATATGGGCCCCTCAAAACTGGAGAAAGCGCGGAAACTGGGCATCCGGATTATGAATGAGGAGGAGTTCCTGCAGCTGGTGGGGGAAAACTAATTATAGCCCTTCGGGCTAACGGGAACGGGAACGGTTCATGGTTCATGGTTCACGGTTCATGGTTCGCTAACCACTAACCGCTAACCGCTAACCGATTACAGCAGGCTGTTCATCCTGGCCAGATACTTGCCGATGATATCAAACTCGATGTTCACTACGGAGCCGGGCTTGATATTGTGGAAGTTGGTGTTCTCAAATGTATAGGGGATGATACATACCTGGAAGGTGTCCGCGGTGGGGCGGCAGACGGTCAGGCTGACGCCGTTAACGGTGACACTGCCCTTATCGACGGTGAAATAGCCGTGACGTACCATCTCGGGGTTACTCTCATAACGGAAGGTGTACTGGTGGCTGCCGTCCTGATCCTCTACGTCAATGCAGGTGGCTGTCTGGTCCACATGGCCCTGTACGATATGACCGTCCAGGCGGCCGTTCATCTGCATGCTGCGTTCCACATTCACCTGGTCACCTACCTGCAGCAGGCCCAGGTTACTGCGTTCCAGGGTCTCACGCATGGCGGTTACCACATAGGTGTCATCCTGGATGCTGACTACGGTCAGGCATACGCCGTTATGTGCCACACTCTGGTCAATACTCAGCTCGGAGGTGAAGGGGCAGCTGAGGGTGAAATGTACATTGTCCTGGTCATGCCGGATGTCAACGACACGGGCCATGGCTTCTATGATTCCTGAGAACATAAGCTATTCCTTTCTTTTATCTCTTTTCTTGGTTTACGGGGGCAAAGGTAGGGCAAAAAAATGATACTGGGCCCGTCTGACTTTGAAAAATATGCTAAATATAAGGTCAAATTGTTTTAAGAAGTGTAAAAAGGTGGGCCGATAATACGAAGGAACACACATAATTTTGTACCTTTGCACCTAAATTATATATAATTAATCAGATTATCCGCTTATAATGAACAAGACAATCAAGATTGCCTGTATGCTGATGGGATTGAGCATGGGCGCAAGCGCACAGCAGACGTGGGGCTTGCAGGACTGCATTGACTATGCCCTGAAGAATAACATACAAATCCAGAAGAACAGAATCAGTGAGGAGAAGGGCGAGGTGGCGCTGTGGAACCGTAAGGGTGCGCTGTTCCCTAACCTCAGCTTCAGTACCAGCCATAATATGGGCTACAGGCCCTTTACGCAGGTGATGTCAGTGGTTCAGGGTGACCAGGTGACCAGCACCAGCAGTAATGTGACTTACCAGGGCAACTACGGGCTGAATGCCAGCGTGACGCTGTGGAACGGGGGTATCAACCAGAAGAATATCAAGGAGCAGGCGCTGCAGAATGAGATTACGAAGCTGCAGACGGAGCAGAGCGAGCTGAACATTCAGGAGCAGATAGCGCAGCTGTATGTGCAGATTATGTACACGAAGGAGGCGCTGAAGGTGAACCAGGAGCTGCTGAAGACGGCTCAGACCCAGTATGACAGGGGCCTGGAGATGCAGAAGCAGGGACAGATGGCGAAGGCTGATGTGATTCAGCTGGAGGCGCAGCTGAGCAGCGCGAAATATGACATTGCCAACAGCCAGGCGCAGCTGGAGAACTTCAAACGTCAGCTGAAATCCGTACTGGAGCTGGACATTGACAGTGAATTTGACATAAAGGGTGAGATTCCTACGGACGAGAAGGTGCTGGCGGTGATTCCGGGCAAGCTGGAGGCTTACAGCCAGGCACTGGCCAGCCGGCCCGAGATTAAGGGTGCGGAGCTGGGGATTGAGTCGGCTAATATGCAGCTGGATATTGCCAGGCGTGCCCACTACCCTACTATCCGTGCCAATGCGAGCCTGGGCAGCAATCACTCATCGGGCAGCCAGAACAACTGGGGCAACCAGATGAAGAATAACCTGAATATGAATGCGGGTGTTACGGTAAGTGTGCCTATCTTTGACAACAGGCAGATTGCCAGCAACATCCGTAATGCGAAGCTGAACCAGTTTAACTCGCAGCTGGACCTGGAGGACAAGAAGAAGGCGCTGGCCAATACGATTGAGCAGTACTGGATCAATGCCAACAGCAATCAGCAGAGCTATCTGGCTGCGAAAGCCCGTGTGAAGAGTCAGGAGGCGAGCTATGAGCTGCTGAACGAGCAGTTCCTGAACGGGCTGAAGAATACGGTGGATGTGCTGCAGGGTCGCGATAATGTGATTAATGCGGAGCAGAGTATGCTGCAGAGCAAGTACACTACGCTGCTGAATATGCAGCTGCTGAAGTTCTATACCGGCGAGAAGATTGACCTGTAATCCCTACAAACGAATAAATCATAACACAGAATATAAAGATGAGAAGACAGAAGTTCATACAGACGGCAGCTGTGCTTACGGCAGTTGTCATTGGCTTAGGAAGCTGCAAGAAGGCACCGGGTTTCACTTATAACGAGGTGGAGGTGACGAAGCAGGATATTGTAACCAGTGTTACGGCTACAGGTACCATAGAACCTGTGACGAGCGTGGATGTGGGTACGCAGGTGAGCGGTATTGTGAGCAAGCTGTACGTTGACTACAACAGTACGGTGAAGGCCGGACAGGTGATTGCTGAGCTGGACCGTACCAATCTGATCAGTGACTTGAGCAGCGCCAAGGCGAACCTGACGAGTGCGGAGAGTACGCTGGCTTACCAGAAGGCGAATCATGAGCGGTTCAAGAATCTGTATGAGAAGGGGCTGATCAGTGCCAACGATTATGAGCAGGCCCGCCTGACATTTGTTCAGGCCCAGCAGCAGGTGAATACGCAGCGTAACAATGTGAAGCGTGCCGAGACGAATCTGGGATACGCTACCATTACCAGTCCTATAGACGGTGTGGTACTGAGCAAGGAGGTGGAGGAAGGCCAGACGGTGGCCAGTAGCTTTAACACGCCTACCCTGTTCAAGATTGCCAAGGACCTGACAGATATGCGTGTGATTGCCAAGGTGGATGAGGCTGACATAGGCGAGGTGAAGGAGGGCCAGCGTGTGGAATTCAATGTAGATGCCTTCCCGAACGATTCCTTCTCGGGTACGGTGACGCAGGTGCGCCAGCAGGCTACTACGGAGAGTAATGTGGTGACTTACGAGGTGGTGATAGGCGCGCGTAACGAGGACCTGAAGCTGAAGCCGGGGCTGACGGCGAATGTGACCATCTTTACAATGGAGCGTAAGGATGTGCTGGCTATCCCCAGCAAGGCGCTGCACTTTAAGCCCAGTGAGGCTATGCTGAATGACGGGGAGACGATTACGGACTGTGAGGCGCCGAAGAAGGTGTGGACGAAGGAAGGCCCGAACATCAAGGCGCTGGCTGTGGAGACGGGTATTACCAACGGTATGCTTACTGAGGTGGTAAGCGGTCTGAAGGCCGGCACCAAGATTATTACGGATGTGGAGGCGATGATGCCCGGTGTGGACGAGGCGGAAGGACAGCAGAACAGCAATCCTTTCATGCCAAGGCCCAGGAACCGCAACCGCAACCAGCAACAGAAGAAGTAATCCGTCATAAAAAAAATAACTTTCATAAGATGAACGACAAGAAGGTTGTTATCGAACTGCAGAACGTTAAGCGTGACTTCATAGTAGGAAGCGAGACGGTGCATGCGCTGAAGGGGGTTTCCTTTAAGATATACGAGGGTGAGTTCGTGACCATTATGGGTACGTCAGGCTCGGGCAAGAGTACGCTGCTGAATCAGCTGGGTTGCCTGGATACGCCTACGAGCGGTGAGTACATCCTGGACGGGACTCCGGTGCGTAAGATGAAGAGGAGCGAGCGTGCCATTCTGCGCAACAGGAAGATTGGCTTTATCTTCCAGAACTACAATCTGCTGGCCCGTACAACGGCGGTGGAGAATGTGGAGCTTCCGCTGATGTACAATAATTCCTATACTGCGAAGATGCGCAGGGAGGCTGCCGTGAAGGCGTTGCAGGCCGTGGGGCTGGGCAACCGTCTGGAGCATAAGAGCAATCAGATGTCGGGCGGACAGATGCAGCGTGTGGCGATTGCACGTGCGCTGGTGAACAATCCTGCAGTAATTCTGGCTGACGAGGCTACGGGTAACCTGGATACGAGAACCAGTTATGAGATACTGGTGCTGTTCCAGGAGTTGCACAGGCAGGGAAGGACGATTATCTTTGTGACCCACAATCCTGAGATTGCGCAGTATAGCAGCCGTAACATTATCCTGAGGGACGGTCATATCTGCGAGGATGTTGTGAACAATAATATAATGAGTGCCGCGGAGATGCTGGCGACGCTGCCTAAACCTGAGGACTGATAATATTTTGAAGAAGATAATATAGTATAGATATATGAATCTGACGAACCTGATTAAGGTGGCCGTTACGGCTATCATGAGCAATAAATGGAGGACTTTCCTGTCAACATTGGGTATCATCATCGGTGTGGCTGCCGTTATTACGATGATGGCTATCGGACAGGGCTCGAAGGACAGTATCCGGGCTGACTTGCAGAAATGGGGCACTAATCTGCTTACGGTAAGGCCGGGCGGTGAGATGCGTGGCGGTGTCAGGCTGGACCCTTCGGCTATGCAGACGCTGAAGCAGGCTGACTATGAGGCGATACGTGACGGTGCCAGCCTGATTACGCATATCAGCCCTGAGGTTACTTCCGGCGGCCAGGTTATCTACGGGGCCAAGAATACGAACTCTACCATCTACGGCGAGAGTCCGGAATATATGACTATCAAGCTGTGGGACATTGAGTCCGGCCAGTGCTTTACGGAGGAGGATGTGAGGAAGAACGCTAAGGTATGTGTGGTGGGTAAGACGGTGGTGCAGGAGCTCTTCGGTGACAAGAATGCGAATTGTGTGGGTAAGGTTATCAGGTTCAAGAGTATCCCCTTCCGCATCATCGGGGTTCTGAAGGGCAAGGGTTACAATAACTGGGGTATGGACCAGGATAATGTGATTATTGCGCCTTACACTACGGTGATGAAGCGTCTGGCTGCCCAGACGCACTTCAACAGTCTGAACCTGAGTGTGATGACTGAGGATCTGAGCAATGATGCGATTGAGCAGGTGTCTAAGATTCTGAGGATTAACCATAAGATTAAGGAGGGGGATGAGGATGACTTCAATATCCGCAGCCAGCAGGAGATGATGGAGACGATGTCAAGTACCATGGGTACGTTACAGACAGTTCTGGTGGTGGCGGCGGCTTTCTCGCTTCTGGTAGCCGGTATCGGTATTATGAATATTATGCTGGTGAGCGTGACGGAACGTACCAGGGAGATTGGCCTGCGCATGAGTGTGGGTGCCCGCGGCAGGGATATCAGCCGCCAGTTCCTGATAGAGAGTGTGATGATCAGCCTGAGCGGTGGTCTGCTGGGTGTGGGACTGGGGTATCTGTTTACATGGATTGCCCAATCCATAGGTTTCCCGGCGACGGTGCCGTTGTGGAGTGTGATTGTGAGCTTCGGTGTCTGTGCGGCTATCGGTCTGGTGTTCGGTCTGATTCCGGCACGTAAGGCGGCCCGCTTAGATCCGATTGAGGCTTTGAGATACGAATAGTGACATTGTACGGGTTGTATGGAAGAGAGTATTCAGCGTCTTCAGGGGAATTTCTTCTTTGTCAAGAGTGAGCACCGGCTGGTTAAGATTGAGCTTGGCAGGCTGCTTTACGTGGAGTGTGTGAAGGATTATCTGAAACTGCACCTTCAGGACCAGCGTCCGGTAGTGACGCTGATGACGATGAAGACGATAGCGGATTTTCTGCCTGAACCTCAGTTCATGCGTATCCACCGCACGTACATTGTCCAGACGTGCAAGATTGATTATGTGAACAAGGGCTCGGTAAGCATTGCGGGGAATAACCTGCCTGTCAGTGCCGGGTATCGCAATGATTTCTTCTCGTATATTGATAAACTGACTATATTATAAATTATCCCAAATAAATATCTGTAGATATGAAAAAGTTATTTTTAGCTCTTATGCTGATGTTGCCTTTGACGGGTGTGGCTAAAGGTCCCGAGAATCCTAAGTATCTGTTAGGTGCTGTGCCTGAGGAGAATGGTGTTATTGTCTTCCGTAAGTCTTTCAGCGTTCCGGGTATGCCTAAGGAGAGGATTTTCAGTACGCTGAGCAACTTCATTGAGAAGGCGGTGATGGGTCCTGCCATTCATGAGCTTCGTACCCGCATTGTCAGTGACGGTAAGGAGGATGGTATTATTGTGGCTAAGGTGGAGGAGTATATGACTTTCAGCCATGTGTTCCTGAATCTGGACCGCACGCGTTTCATTTATCAGATCCGGGGGTCTGTGGAGGGTGAGAAGGTGAAGCTGGCTATCTCGCAGATCAGTTATTACTACAACGAGGATGAGAACGGGCGTAACGGTGAGACTTACAAGGGCGAGGAATGGATTAGCGATGCTGCGGCTGTGAACAAGAAGGGTACGAGGCTGTATCCCCATTGCGGCAAGTTCCGCAGGAAGACGATCGACCGTGTGGAGGAGATCTTTGAGGACTGTATGGATATCTTTGAGGATGCCGCTACGGCTCCTGCAAAAGAGGCTGAGGAGACTCCTGTCAAGAAGGTACGTAAGGGTATTGTTGAGGACTAAAACGGGATTATAATGAGTAAGACTGAGGAACTTACCCTGGAGGAACAGGTGGAGCGTATCCGCCGCAAACGTCAGAACAGGGCTGACTATACGCAGGTCAGACTGATTCTGAACACGGCTTTTCTGATTCTGGCTGCCATCGGCCTGGTGGTGTATTTCCTGGATGATTCTCATCATATATATGCCTTGGTTATCATCGGCATCGGTATGTTGCTTAAGATGGTGGAGTTCTTTATCCGTTTTATATTGTAGAGGAAGATGAAGCATTTCTTGTTCTTAGCTGTGGTATTACTGTTCAGCGGTATTCAGGCTTCGGCGCAGTATGACAGGCCAAGGAGTCTGAATGACCGGTCTGCCAGGAATAATCGTTTGGGGGATGACAGAGAGTACTCTGAACAGGGCGACTATTACGATGATGCGGGTAACCGCACTACGTGGGGACGTGACAGTACCAAACATAAGAAGCAGAAGCCTATACCGGTAGGTATGTTCCAGTGGGTTCTGGAGCCGCGTCTGGGTACTGTGATAAATGCTGAGAACAATGATACGGTGGTTCATAACTTTCAGAACTTCAACAATACGGACGGCTATACGGGTGAGTACAGCCTTCTGGGTAATACGGGTTCTCCCAGATACAACCGTATCTATATGAACCGTATTGATGATTCGGGGGATTTCCTGTTCCTGCGTCCCCTGAGTTTCTTCCGCAGCGGCGGTCTGCAGGAGTTCCGCTTTACCAATACGCTGAGTCCTATCACGAATCTGGCGTATCATTCGGTGGGTAGCAAGATTAACGGTGAGGACCGTGTGAGGGCTTACTTTGCCACGAATATCAATAAGGATGCCGGACTGGGTTTCAAGATTGACTATCTGTACGGACGCGGCTATTATGTGAACTCTGCTACCAGTTCTTTCGGCGCTACGCTTTACGGTTATTACCGGGGGGAACGCTACAATGTTCATGCGTACGCTAACGTTAATCATCTGAAGATGTTCGAGAACGGCGGTCTGGAGGATGACAAGTATATCCGTGAGCCGGAGAAGTTGGATCAGGACTATTCCTCTACGGATATGCCGGTGATGCTGCAGGATACCTGGAACCGTAACCATGAGCGGAACTTTTATCTTACCCATAAATTCAATCTGGGATTCTACCGTGAGCTGGAGGTGCCGGATTCGCTGAAGCCGAAGGTGCCTTCTGCCAGTGAGTTGCTTTCTGACTTGCCGGACAGTACTCAGATGAAACTTAAGACGGATACGCTGGCACGCAGGCTGGCCCTTGACTCGCTGACGGCCAAATGGCAGGCGCAGCAGATTCCGCCCAAGGAGTTCGTTCCGGTCAGCAGCATTATCCATACATTTGATTTCCGCGACCTGGCTCACACTTATATTGCGAAATCTACCAGCGGAACGTATTATACGGACAATTTCTACGGTGAGCTGAATAATGTGTATGATATGACGGGGGCGATGAGCATACGCAATACCTTCGGTCTGGCTATGCGTGAGGGGTTCAATAAATGGGCGGCGATGGGCATTACCCTGTTTGCTACTCATAACATGAGGACTTACAAGCTGCTGGTGGATAACCCGCACGGGATGGAGATGCAGCGTTACAATGAGAATGATCTGTCCATTGGCGGTGAGCTGTCCCGCACGCAGGGAAAGCTGCTTCATTTCAATGTGAACGGTGAGTTTTTCCTAACAGGGCAGAAGGTGGGTGACCTGAAGATTGACGGTAGCACGAACTGGGAATTCCGTCTGGGCAAGCGTGACAGTCTGCTCTTTGATGTGAAGGCGATGATTAAGAATGAGAAGCCTGACTTCTTCTTCCGTCATTACCACTCACAGCATGCCTGGTGGGATAATGATGATCTGGCCCGTCAGGTGAGAATGCGTTTTGAGGGAATACTGCGGCTGAAGAATTTCGGGACGCGGCTGAAATTCGGATTCGAGAATATTACAAATTATACTTACTTCGGCATGCAGAACACGTTACTGAGACCTGACCAGCCCCAGCTGCCCACGAACCTTTCCCATGCCGTTGCCGTTAAGCAGTATGACGGTAGCATACAGGTGATAGGCGCTTCTGTAGCCCAGGAGATGAAATGGGGATTGCTGCACTGGGAGAACGAGCTGGCTTTCCAGACTTCTACAAATCAGGATGTGCTGCCGCTGCCTGCCGTTAATGTTTACACGAATCTGTATCTGCTCTTCCGTATTGTCAAGCTGCTGCGTATTCAGATTGGCGGTGATATGCGTTACTTTACCAAATACTACGGGCTGGATTACTCACCTGCCGTACAGCAGTTTGCCGTACAGGATGCCAATCTGGAACGTCAGAAGATGGGTGGGCAGCCTATCGTGAATGTTTACCTGAATGCGCACCTTAAGCATTTCCGCTTCTACTTTATGACTCAGCATGTAACAGGCGGAACCAATGCTTTCTATGCGCCTTATTATGGAATGAATCCCTTAACTATCTGCTTCGGTCTCAGCTGGAACTTCATTAACTAAGCTGCCCCACATCAGGCAACGGCCAAAGCTGAAGACTAATGATACTGTCAGTATGACTGAAAACATAATCCAGACGGCAAGGAGAAAATACAGGGGGAACAGAGTGGGTAAACCCCAGCCGTCACCCATCTGCCAGCCAAGATAGGCTTGTATTCCCGCAGCATAGAGTACCTGGAAGGGAGCAGAACCTAAGACGACAATGGTTCCGCCCAGCAAAATGTACAGGAACGAGAATGCGAAGAGTTTACCGAAGTTGCGGAATGCTATTCTGAAACCGCTGCGAAAACATTCTCCAATGGGAAGATTGGAGAAACTGATCTGCATTTCCACAACATTAAGGGGGATGGACAGAATAAATACTGATAATAGCACAATAATACTCCACCAATAGCTGATACCTGGGATTACCGACATCACAAACAGGCCACATCCTGATATTACAAAACCCAGCAGGAATATGTCTATCAGTACAGAAATGGCACTGCGATTGGCGCATTGGCCTATCTCACGCCTCATGGATTTTATGGTCATGTGGGGAAGATACCCCAGTTCAGTCCATTTCCGTAAGGCGGCGTCATTCTGAGCGGTAAAGAGGAATATAAAGGGCAAGGGGAGCACTGCCGTGAGCAGGAGTCCCGGCCAGATATAACGCAACAGCAGACCCAGATGCCTGAATCCGTAAGAACAACCGTTTACCAGACAACTTATATAAGAACGTTCCTTCTTTACCTGAAATAAATTTTCTCCTGTAGTTTCCATAAATTAATCAGCTTTCGAAGTGCAAAGATACAGAGAAAAAGCGTATCTTTGCATTCGCAATAAGAAAATTTAACAGGCAGATGGCAATATATAAGGAAATAAGATGGGGATTCATTGGTTGCGGTGAGGTTACAGAGAAAAAAAGCGGCCCGGCCTTCGGTCTGATACCTGGTTCGTCCGTTCAGGCTGTAATGAGCAGAAACAAGGAGAAAGCACAGTCCTATGCCCTACGGCATGGCATACCTCGCTGGTATAATGATGCGCAACAGCTTATCAATGACCCTGACGTGAATGCCATATACATCGCCACCCCACCCTCTTCCCACGCCACATACGCTATTATGGCTATGAAGAGCGGCAAGCCGGTTTACGTGGAGAAACCTCTGGCCAGCAGCTATTATGACTGCCAGCGCATCAACCATGCCAGCGAGAAGACGCACGTCCCCTGCTTTGTGGCTTACTACCGCCGTTACCTGCCGTATTTCCTTAAAGTAAAGGAACTGCTGAGGAACGGTGCCATCGGGAACGTCATCAGTGTACAGATAAGGTTCGCCTGTCCTCCGCGTGACCTGGACTACAACTCTACATCATTGCCCTGGCGTGTTCAGCGCGACATAGCAGGAGGCGGCTATTTCTATGACCTGGCTCCACATCAGATTGACTTACTGCAGGAACTCTTCGGTCCTATTGTACATGCCAATGGGTTCAGCAGTAACCGGGGCGGTCTGTATGAAACAGAAGATACGGTCAGCGCTGCCTTCCAGTTTGCCGACGGACTGACGGGAAGCGGTTCCTGGTGCTTCGTCTCACATGAAAGCGCCCGCACAGACCGCATAGAACTGATTGGTGACAAGGGACAGCTCTGCTTCTCAGTCTTCACCTATGAACCTATTGCCCTTCAAAATAGCGAAGGCAGACAGGAAATCAATGTGCCTAATCCCGAACATGTACAGCTACCGCTGATAAAGAATATTGTAGAGCACCTGCAGAAGGGAGACATCTGCACAGCAGACAGCATCAGCGCTACAGGTGTAAACTGGGTAATGGACCGTATATTAGGAAAATTATAATGAAAGAGCAGCATATCAGGCACGTCTTCCTGGATTTTGACGATACACTGTATGATACACACGGCAATGCCTGCCTGGCACTTACCGAGTTGTTTGAGCATTTTCATCTGGAACAGTACTTTGAATCCGAAGAGGCTTTTACTGTGCCATACTGGAAGACCAACCTTCAACTGTGGGAACAGTATGCCAAGGGAGAAATAACCCGGGACTATCTGATTGTTGAACGTTTCCGCAGGCCGCTCTCAGAAGGAAAAGGCATGAACCCGACGGTGGAATACTGCCTGCAGGTCAGTGACTATTTCCTCTCACGCTGCGCCATAAAACCAGGTGTAATAGAAGGGGCCCATCAGTTACTGGACTATCTGAAAGAGCAGGGTTATATACTCAGTATCTGCAGCAACGGATTTCATGAGGTACAATACAGTAAACTCCATGCCAGCAAGTGCCTTCCCTATTTCCAGCACATTATCCTCTCAGAGGATGCCGGGGCCAATAAGCCCAGTCCCCTGTTCTTCCAGTATGCATTCCGACTTACAGGAGCTAAACCGGAAGAGACAATAATGGTAGGTGATAACTTTACAACAGACATCACAGGAGCGCATGATGCAGGACTGCGTACCATCTTCTTCAATCGTGCGCCTCAGGACTTCACACCCCCCACAGGCATCGCAACCCATCGGGTAACCAGCCTGAAGGAGATAACCAGCATCTTATAATATTACGAACAACAGATTATAGAGGTTAGGGGCAAGACAGTTGATAGTTGACAGTTGATAGTTCACTAAACGCTAACCGCTAACCGCTAACCGCTTAAACGCAGAAAACCCTCCGAGATTGCTCTCGAAGGGTTTCTACGTTAAAAAAACGGCGGCTACCTACTCTCCCACGGGTGTGCAGTACCATCGGCGCGGGCGGGCTTAACTTCTCTGTTCGGAATGGGAAGAGGTGGAACCCCGCCACTATAACCACC
>JAEEGK010009063.1_pt1 | contig 23341 bp, 20 predicted proteins | sample 8958771 | NCBI WGS metagenome assembly JAEEGK01 (sample SAMN16246547, study PRJNA631951) | gut metagenome | biome: gut microbiome; feature: rumen; material: SC-attached | host: Bos | place: Iran: Karaj | collected 2018-10 | reverse complement strand
ACATGGTCATAGCTTACGCCGTTCTTAACATTGTATGGGTGTTTGTATGGCACTTCTTTGTCTACCGCCTCATGAGGTACACGCTCTGGGCTTTCCTCAAGGACACCATGCCCTTCTTTACCATTGCTGCAGGTGTAATGATTGTAACGGGACTGGCCACAGGATGGATCGTGTCGCTGCCTTTGCTGTTAGCAGCACGTATCGTGCTTGCCTGCACACTCTATTATACAGTCATGAAACTGCTGCACGTACAGATATTGACCGACTGTCTGGCTTTCTTCTCGAAATTCAGGAACGGCCGAAAAGGTATTTCTTGAAAAGCGGGCTTACACGAAGAATATTGGAAGTGATGATACAGAATCCTGTAATGAGCAGGGCAATGACAATCGACAACGTCAGGTCAAGCACGAAATTGTGGCGATAGGTATTGAAGAAAGTACCTATGGTGGGCACATTGGGTATGAAGAAGAAGTGTAGCACATAGATATCGAGCGTGCGGCGGCCAATGTACTGCAGACTTCGCCCAATCACGGTGAACTGCGTAAAATAATCCTTGAAATAGCGGAAATACATAAACACGATGGTCAGCAGTGCAAATTTGGCAATGGTGCTGGGCAGATTAGTCCATTCAAAACGCAGGGTATGCCATTTCAGCACGTCCAATGTGCAGAAGATAACCACCACTATCAACACAGGATAGAACCAGCGGCTATCCATGATACGCTGAGCACGGTCCCAGTAGCGTCGAACCATGTTGCCATAGAGGAAGAAGGGGAAGAAGAAGAACATCATGCTCAGACTGCTGTAACTCATCAACTCACTGGGTTCGCCCTTGAAGCCCTGTGCCCAGGAGAAGTGCTTGGGCAGGAAACAGGTCTCGTAGAAACAGAGTGAGACGATGAAGAGCAGCACGATAAAGGTGGCATTGGGCAGTTTGAAGCGAGCCAGCAGCTTGCTCTCCACGTAGCTGAAGAGATAATAAGTAAGCAGCATATAGAGCAACACCAACGTAAACCAATATCCAGACTTGGTTGGGGAGATGAGCGAACGCATCAGACCATCTTCAAAGCTGGGACAAATCATCGCCACGTAGAGCAGGAAGAACACCACAGTAGGGATGAGCTGCACACGTATCTTCTTCAGCGACAAGGCTTTCAAGGTCTGAAGATCCCAAACCACGTGAGCCTTGTATGCCAGGAAACCGCTAATGAAAAAGAAGAGCGGCATGCGGAAAAGCAGCAGGAAGGGGAGAGAGGACGACAACTTAGGCTCCTGAGTGAAAGCCTGCTGAGCCACGTGGTTGGCAATGACCAGTATCATGGTGAAGCCTCGTAAGGCATCGAGCCATTCTATGCGTTTTTTCTTCTGTTCCATTATGTGTAATGTGAAGTGTAGAGTGTGAAAATGAGGGATAGGGGGCTAGTCCCACTTTGAATGTCCTGTCCAGATACGCAGACGGTTGGTGAAGGCAGAGAAGATGCGACTGAAATTGCCGTGGCGCAGGTTCAACCACAACTCTTCCAACGAGCGTCCTATCTTAATCCACGGATGTCCCCACCCCATGGTACGGAACACACGTTTCTTGTATTCCACGTCCTCCATGACATAGCGGGGATGACGCAGTGGAAACTGCAGCTCGTGATGACCCATGGTGAAGAGACGGCGGACGGCACGTGGCAGGGTGTCGTTGCTGCCAGAGTAGTGAGTCCCCTCGTCGGTAGCACCTGCATTACTGATCATGTTGACACGCGGCACGATGCTTAGTCCTGAGTTGAAGAAGATGGATGCGTGGAAGATGGTCTCATAGTAGGCCTTGCCGATGCTGCGATGATAGCTGCAGAACCTGATGAAGTCCTGCTGATACTTGCGCTCCCGGATCAGAGAGTCGAGCTGGTGGAGGTTATAGTCATCATCCAAGAAGGTGTAGTGTTCGTCCCACAGGTCTACCACACGCCGCCACGTAGCCCAACCGTTGATAGAGAAAGTAGTAGCGAAGAAATAGTCGTAAGGCAGGTTGGGAGTCACCTCGTCACAATTCATTCCCGAGATGATGCTAATACGGCTGTCGTGCTCGTAGCGGTCGAGCAGCTCCTTGCAGAATGGGAAGAATGACAACGAGGGTACGTCATCGTCCTCAAATTTGATGCACTTGTCGTAGAGGGAGAAAGCCCACTTGATGGAATAAAAACTCGAAGGGTCACACCCAGAGTTCTCCTCGCGGTAGTTACGGTGGACCTCGCACTCCCAGTCTATCTCTTCGTCACTGACCACCGCACGGCAGGCCTCCATCTTGGGAAGGTCGACCTCATTGCGGGGACCGTCCTGATAGAGCAGCAGCCGCGAGGGCCGCGCCTGTCTGATCTGACGGAACAGGTTGCGGAGCATGTCGGGCCGGTTGAAGAACAGCACTAGCACGGCTACATCTACTTCTGCAGGATGTTTCTTATTATTCGTCATAGAATTCTATTTTAGCCACATGTGGAGCAAGCCGCGAGAGGTCGGGCAACTGCATGTAGTCGCCGAAGATGTGGCGCAGGTGGGCATCGGCATTACCTGGCACAGGGAACTCACGACCTTCAAAGGTATGGGTAGCAAGGGGGAAAATCTCCTTGAGGTAGCGGGGATTGTGGAAGGGGATGCCCATACCAGAGGTAATGAGCCTCTTCCCGAAAAGAGGTGAGAGAAATGCAAGCATTCCACGTAAGCAGGGGAACAGCAGGCAGTTGTTCAGCTTGAAGATGCGCAGCACCTGACGCAGGGCTTTTTCGTCGTCAGTGCTGGTCCGCCAAATCTTGTACATATGGCCTACGCTTTTCTCCGTCAGTTTGTGGAGCCAGATGGGATGCGGCTCCATGGGGAAGATGTCGATGTAGATTCCCTGTTCCTTCCAGCGGCGTGCGTAGTCCAGCGTTTCCTCAAGCAGCGAGCGGCGGTCACGCACCTTTGCATAGAAATAGAAATAGGCAGGGTCGGTCTTGTCGCTTTGCAGCGCTAACCATTCAGGCAGCTCCTGAGGCAGCACTTCCATCAGCCGCAGGTAGTCGCTACGCATCATCTCGATGTCAAGGTCATCGTCCCAGGGAATAAAGCCGTTATGGCGCAAGGCTCCTATCAGCGTGCCGCTGCTTAGCCAGTAGCTAATATGATGTTTCTTGCAGATACGGTCCACCTCAATGAGAATGTCGAGCATCCTCATCTGATGGCGGCGGAGCAGGGAACCGTCAGGATTATAACGCTGGCGTAGTTCTTCGTTGTTCATTACTCGGCTCTTTTCGTTTAATACTCAGCACTTATTGTTTAATACTCGGCTTTTATTGTTTAATACTCGACACTTATCATTCATTACTCGGCACTTATTGTGCGACCTCCAGCCCCCACATCAAAACTTTATCAATCATTGGAATAGCCACCTGGTGCTGCCGGGCTAATTGCTGGATGATGCGCATGCCAAAAGGGAAGTCCTCGGTGAAGTAGCGGCTCTGGAAGTCGGGTACAAATCCTCCTGCCACAGCCTTCATCGGTGCCAATATTCCCTTGAAAGCCTCTATGCTGCGAAGTTTCCTTGTGAGTGAAGCCGCATCCGTACTCTCATAGTAGTCAAGGATGGTGGGAATGCTTCCTTCGCGAACAGGCAACACCCGCAGCAAATGGAAGAATTCACAGTCGAGTGCTATCAGTAACTCGGAGGCCTCTTCCGTCCACATCTCGTAGAACATGGGCTGAGAATCATAGACCACCCCCTCGTGCCAGTCCTTCCACAGTGTGTAAAGCCGAGCTGGATGGAGCAACGGGTTGCTATTGGTGAGACTTGCCTCGTAATAGCTGGACAGTAATTGGACCGGTGTGCGGAACAGCCGTTCTATAGTGGCTCTCAACGGTTCCTTCTCCGATGCATGCTCAATGGCAATACTGAGTTGTGGTTTATAGCCCAAGAGTGCAGCGGAATGTCCATAAGTTGTAGTTCGTGCTATGAAGGGCACACGCTGGAATCCAAACAGAGGAGTATCCGGGGACAGTCTCTCCATAGCTTCGAAGAAGAAACCCGTGCTGCAAACCACGCTGCCCACAGGCGTACGAGGTTTCAGGAAAGGGCAGATCTGAAGAAGGACTTCTTGTATGGAGTAGCCTGGCAGACAGAGCAGAACGAGGTCGGCATCAGCTATTACCTCTGCAGGTTCACTGGAAATGCGTTCAAGTCGTCCGACCAACTGCCGGCCGTCAGGCGTACTGATGGTCAGTTGTTGCTGCCACAGAGCTGGACGACGCGTCAGCAGACTGACTACACAGTCCTCACGGGCAGCGAGGAATCCTGCTACCACATGGCCTAAATTGCCACCGCCACAGATACATATTCTCATATCGTTCCTCATTTTCATTTTTAGGCTGAAGGCCTCATCAGCTCCTTCAAGGCAGCAATAAGTCGGTTATTGTCTTCCTCACTGCGTACGGAAATGCGAATGAAATTCCGACCCTTCAAGCCAGTCTTTGAATCACAATCCTTCACCATGATATTATAGCGAGCCAAGAGCAGCTTCGTCAGTTCTGCCGAGGTATATGTCCCCTTCAGCTGTATGCAGAAATAATTTGCCTGAGTAGGCAAGAGACGGATGTCAGGGATTTCCCTAAGCAGCTTTTCAAAACGGTTGCGTTCACAGATGAACTTACGACATGCGGCCTTGTATTCGTTTTCGTACTTGCCAAAAATCTGCATGTAGAACTCGGCAAACGAATTGATGTTCCAGATACTGACATCTTTCTTGATGCGCTGAATCAACTCTGTGTCGCTGCTGGCAAGTATGCCTAAGCGCAGACCTGGCACCCCATAGGACTTGGATATGCTTTTCATCACGACCAAGTGCGGACTGGATACCAAAATCTCATTGCGGAGCAAGGTGTTATGCTCAAAGTCTTCGCTGAAGTCCACGAACGACTCATCCACTACCAGCCTGATGCCTTTCTTGCGGCTCCACTCTATCAGTTTTTCCAGTCCCTCCATAGGAATGAAATTACCCGAAGGATTATCGGGATTGATGAGCAGCAGGCTGTCAATGTCCTTGTCGTTGAAATAGCTCATCAAGTCATCTGCTGTATAGCTCAGGTCTTCATGGTCAGGGAAGAAAGCAACGATGTCCTCCTTTCGGAGCCGATGGGGGTACTCTTCAAACGTAGGGTAGACCACACCAATATGTCCTGAAGAGCATTCCATCAGGCTCTTGATGAGTTCCGCCGCACCGTTGCCAACCACTACATAGTCCTGCCGGATGCCGAAGTATTTGCCTGCCAACAGCGAGTTGACCATCATACCCGACGGATATTCCGTCAGCAGTGTATCGAAATTGCTACGCAACTCATCCTTCATGCGCTGGGTAGGGAAATAGGGATTTACCAGATAGCAGTAGTCGAGCATCTTGGGAAAACGCCAATGCCCACCATAACGATAGTTGAAACGATGAAGCATCTCATCGCCTTCGGCAAAGATGGTCTCGGCAATATCCAGATCCTGCACATCATCTATCTCATACCATTTTTCATTACCTATATCCAGCGCCTTCAGGTCGGCGTTGTCAAGCAGGGTGATGACACGCAACACCTGCTCATAGTATTCGTTGTTGCCCAAGGCATGGCAGTAGGCATCAAGGAAAGGCACGTATTTCTGTTGAGCGAACTCCTTGGAGAACTTATAGATGTTGACCGTCTTGTAATACTGATCGACATCCTCATAACGGAAAGCTTTCTTTGGCACAAAGTTCACGATGTTGCCTTCGTGGTCTATCCTCACCATCGTGCCGTCCATCCACGTCTCATATTTGGCCACCAGTGCCAGATTGGGGTACGGATCAGCAAGAATCATCTGGAAGAGGCGGTTGCTGAAAACCAGGTCACTCTCGATGAGCAGCGTATCGTCCTGCTGCAGCCGTTCCTTCACTAACGAGAGCGAGTAGATATTATTCGTCTTGTCGTAGATGGGATTCTCGGCATATTCTATGGTCAGCAGTCCTTCATAGCGCTGTCCTATATAGTCTATGAGTTTCTGTCCCTGATATCCAACGACGATTATCACACGGCTGAGGTTCAGTTCAGAAAGCTGTCCGAGCAACCGGTCTATCAGCCTCACGCCATTTACCTCCACCATGCACTTGGTGTTGTCCTTAGTCAATTCCCCCAGTCTGCGGCCCATACCAGCCGCCAAGATTATTGCTTGCATATCTGTTCTACTCGCTATACATCTTTATTACGTCATTCACAATACACTCAGGTACCAGTCCACTGATGCTTTCACCCCTGCACACCCTTTGGCGGATTTCCGTACTCGATACCGGCAACAGTTCTGCTTCAATAGTGCCAGGGTGCTCGTCGCGAGGGTACACTACCACGTCGAAATGGCGAAGGATATCCTTCCAGTGCCACCAGCGTTCAAACTTTGCCCAGTTGTCGCCTCCGATGAGCAAGACAAACTTTCTTTCCGGGAAGTCGCATTGCAACGACCGTAGCGTGTTCCATGTATACGACGGCTTGGGTAGCTTCATCTCATAATCGCTTGCCTCCACGCCCTCTAACCCCTCCAAGGCTTTTCGCGCCAGAAGCAGCCGTTGTCGGTCATCGGCCAGATCGGCTTCATGCTTCAGCGGATTCTGAGGCGAGACCATCAGCCACACCTCGTCCAAACCTGCCTGCTCCCTGAGTTGCTGAGCCAGCGTGATGTGACCACAATGAATCGGGTTGAACGACCCGCCAAAGATACCTGTAGTTTTCAACATTCAACTCTCATTTGACAAAAAATCGCTGACCAGCCGAAGTGTCTCTTCCTTTGCTGCCTGTAAGTCATCATTCACCACAATATGATCGAACTGTGGAGCAAACGTCAGTTCATATTCAGCCTTGGCCAATCGCTGTTCAATAGCTTCGGGAGTATCCGTTCCACGTCCTTCCAGTCGACGGCGCAACTCCTCAATAGATGGAGGCTGGATGAAGAGGCTCAAGGCTTTGTCGCCATAGAAGCGTTTGATGTTCACGCCTCCTTTCACATCCACATCGAACACCACATTCTGTCCTGCTTCCGCTTGGTGTTCCACCTGACTTTTCAATGTACCATAGAAACGGTTCTCGTAGACCTCTTCATATTCCAGGAACTCGTCGTTCTGTATCTTCTCCTTGAATTCCTCAGGCGTCAGGAAGAAGTATTCCACTCCATTCTGTTCTATACCCCTCGGAGCCCGAGAGGTGCATGATATACTAAACGACAGTTTCATCTCAGGATGCTCCTGCATCAGCCAATTCACTATCGTAGACTTGCCACTTCCACTGGGGGCACTTACTATAATCAGTTTACCTTTTCCCATCATCAATCATACATTAAGATGTGCATCGTCAGAGCACATTCAGTACCTGTTCCTTTATCTGTTCCAGTTCGTCTTTCATCTTGACCACGATGTTCTGCATCTCAGCCTGATTTGATTTCGAGCCGGTAGTATTGATTTCACGTCCCATCTCCTGGGCGATGAACCCCAGTTTCTTTCCCTGTCCCTGACCGTCACGCATGGTCTCACGGAAATAATTCAGATGATTGGTGAGTCGTTGCTTCTCCTCGCTGATGTCTAGTTTCTCAATGTAATAGATCAGCTCCTGTTCCAGACGGTTTTTGTCGTATTCCACACCGGGAATCTGTTGCAGCCCGTCGGTGATACGCTGGCGTATCTTCTCAACACGTCCTTTCTCGTAAGGTTCTATCTGTGCCAAGAGCTGTTCAATATTGTCAACTTTCTCAGTGAACTTCTTCTCCAGGGCTGCACCCTCCTGGCAACGGAAGTCCACAATGGCCTTCAGTGCTGCACGTACTGTGCTGCAAGCGACGTTCCACTCCTCGTCACTCAGTTCCTCCTGCTCCGTGCTCGTTGTAACGTCAGGCATTCGAAGCAATGTGTAGAACCAGTCTTGGGGTAAAGGGATTCCTGTTTTCTGAGAAATGTCCTGAATCTGGCGATAATAGTTTTCAATGAGTGCGCCATTGATAGGCGTCGCCGTCACAGCTGCCTCTTGCTCTATCCACATGCTCAGGTCTACCTTTCCACGCAGCAGCTCGGCTGCCACCATCTGTCTTATCTCCATTTCCTTTTCACGGTACAGTGGAGCGATGCGCGTCTGCAGGTCCAGCTGCTTTGAATTAAGCGACTTGATTTCTACATGGATTTTCTTGCTTTTGTAAGTCACGACTGCCTTGCCGTAACCTGTCATTGATTGTATCATACTTCTTTGTTCATTTTTATCTTTGGTGCAAAGGTACGAATAAGCGAGCACAATACAAAACAAAAAACAGTTTTTTTGTTTTTATTGTCGAGGGAAAGTACCTTCGACCATTAGGTCAGAGGTACGAATAAGTGAGCGAAATACCAAATTTATTTGAGTATTTCCGAGCGAAAGTACCTTCGACCATTAGGTCAGAGGTACAAATATATGAGCTACAAACCAAAAGTTGTTGAAGTTTTCTTTGGACGTTTCAGAAAATATTGATACCTTTGCCGCGCTTATGAAGAAACCCAAGGCAAAGTTGATAAGTGCTGCGTTGACAGCAGCGTTGGGAGTCTGCGTATTCCTGTTCTGGTACGTAGGCTTTCCTCATGCTTTGTCCTATCACGAACAATATCAGCTGTTTCTTTGGACAAGTGACTACTTGCTTGAGCGTATCAGCGTGCCTGGCGGTGTTTCTGACTGGATAGGCGAATTCATTGTCCAGTTCTATTATATAGAATGGTTAGGAGCCCTGTTGCTGGCTCTGCTTTTCATGCTTTTGCTACGCATTACCCGATGGCTGATCGTGCCCATCCTGCTGCTATGGCTGATGGGCGATCCTAATGCGTTGCTCTCTTACGCCGTGGCATTGACAATTGCCGCAGGAGCCGCACGCATCAACAAGAGCAGCGGGACAAAGGGTTTCATGTGCGACATCATCCTGATTCCTTTTATCTATTGGGCCTCAGGACCGATGGCGTGGGTCTATGTACTGTTGCGCAGTATACGCATCGGCTGGCTTGGCTGCGCCCTACCCCTTTGGCTACTTTCGTTGCATCTGGCTGTTTACCAGTGGTTGTTGCCGCAATGGCCCTTGGAGATGGTACTGTTACCAGAATTATTCTATCGCATACCATTGCAGTGTCCCACTCTGATGTGGATGATTCCATTGGTGACTGTCGTGACAATGGGAACGGAAGCCTGGCTCCGGGAGAATCCATCAAAAATGATCCGACTTGGAGTTGGTATCGTGCACTATGCAGCATGTATCGCTCTTTTATGGACAGGTATCAGCAAAGGCTATGACCGCGAAATGTATGAATTGATATGGCAAGACTATCAGGTGAGAAACGAGCAATGGGATGCCATCATAGAACGGGCCAAGGAATATCAGGTCAAGACATCTTTTAGTAGTGTCTGCGTAAACCTTGCCTTAGCAGAGAAACGTATGTTGGCCGATCGTATGTTTGACTTTTACCAGAGTGGCGAAGATGCACTTATAATGCCAAGAATCCGCGACCTCACCTCGATGCTGCCTTCGATGGAGGTATTCTGGCGTCTGGGAATGGTAAACGCTGCCCAGCGTTATGCTTTCGACACCCAGGAGTCCATCCTGAACGGAAGGAAAAGTGGCCGCTGTACCAAACGAATAGCCGAGTGTATGCTGGTAAACGGTCACCTCAAGACAGCAGAGAAACAGCTCAGTCTGCTCAGGAACACTCTTTTCTACAGGCATTGGGCCCAGCAGGCTACAGCCGATGCCAAAGTCAAGGCACTACGCTATCAGCAAGACTTCCTGTTCAGCTATGCCGAGATGGACAAAATGCTGGGCTTGCTGTTTATGGGAAATAAAGACAACAAGATGGCATTGGACTACTTCATTGGGCAGCTGCTTCTGAAAGGCGACGTGCAGGCTTTTGCCCAGTATCTGCCAATGGTACAGCAGTATGGAGGCTACCAACGCATGCCTTTGGGTTATCAGGATGTGGCATTATGTATCCAACGGCAAGGCAATGTGCCTGACTCTCCCTACGCTAACTATGTCAAACGCATCAGTGCAGAAAGGAGGAACAGATGAGAAAACAATCAAGTTCGGCATTGTTCCTATTTTTCCTGTGGTGTTTCTTTTCCTGCACCACAAAGCCAGACCACCCTGTGAAGGTGGACAAACAACCAGAAATATATCCCGACTACATCGGTGTGACCATTCCTGCCGACATAGCACCACTCTGCTTCTGCATGGCCGACGAAGGTGTAAGGCAGCTATACGTCAGTGTAAAAGGTTCCAACGGCGGTGAGCTGACAGCTGAGGGGCAATGGGCTGATTTCGACATCAGCGACTGGCGTGCACTGACCCGCCAGAACAAGGGCGGACAGCTCATTTTCAGCGTCTCTGCGCTGGGACAGGACGGGCAATGGCATCAGTATAAGGACTTCCCCATCTATGTCAGTCACTACCCCTTGGATGACTGGGGGCTTACCTATCGACGTATCAAGCCGGGATATGAGGTAGGCGGCGACATCGGCATCTACCAACGTGACATCCATAGCTTCGAGGAATACGCCATACTGACGGAAACGGCAGTGCCAGGCCGTTGTATGAACTGCCACACAGCCAACCGCTGCGATGCCTCTCTGTTCACCGCGCAGATACGCGGAGAAGGTGGCGGAACACTGATACAGCGTGATGGGCAGCAGCAATGGTACAATACGAAGACCGACTCTACAAAGGCTGCCGGTAGTTATGCCTACTGGCATCCTGACGGACGCTATTGTGCCTATTCCACCAATGCCGTCCATCAGGCATTCTTCACAGGCACGGGACAGCGTATTGAAGTTTACCATTCGTTCAGCGACATCATGGTACTCGATACACAGACCAACGAGCTTCTCTTAGCACCTCAGCTTCAGACGCCCGATTTGGAAATATTCCCTGCCTTCTCGCCCGATGGCAAGACAATCTATTACAGCACATCGAAGAAATGCAGAGTACCTGCTGAGTACGAACAGGTAAAATGCTCCCTCTGCAAGACAGACTTTCATGCTGCCGACGGAACATTTGGCGAGAATGCAGACACACTGCTCAACGGACCGGCCACCAACCTCAGCTATACCTTGGCACGTCCCAGCTATGACGGACGCTGGATAATGTATTGCCAATCGAGCCGTAGCAATTTCCCTGTAGCCCAAACTGATGCCGACCTCTGTCTGATGGACCTGAGGACAGGAGAGACACGGTTGATGGACAAGGTGAACAGTCCACAGACAGAGAGCTATCATAACTGGTCGACAGACAGTCACTGGTTTGTATTCTCCTCAAAAAGGGAAGACGGCATGTATGCCCAACTGTTCCTGGCATCAATCGACGACCAGGGACAAATCACGAAGCCCTTCCTCTTGCCACAACGCAACCCAAGGAAGTTCTATGCAGAGATGATGGACTCCTACAATGTACCAGACTTCACCAGACAGAAAGTGGAGTTTGATGCACATGAAGCTCATCGGCAAGTGTTCAGAGAAGAGAGAATAGGGGTAAAGGTGAGAAATAATAAATAAAAAAACATACAAAACGATGAGGAAGATTCTTCTTGCAGGCATCATGGCGCTGACAGCCGTGACGATCATCAGCTGCCGACAGAATAAGCAGCAGACAGCAACAGGTCCGTGCCATATCCACGGAACCATTTCAGAACAGTACAACGACAAGCGCATTTTCCTGGTGCCACTGACCGGTCCCAAGACATCAGCCTATGTAGACTCCGTCGAAGTGAAGGACGGAACGTTTGAATTTGAAACCGATACAGTGATGATGGCTCAGATTCTGATGGACTATCACTATCGTCTGGGACTGCAGCCGTTACTCGTGGTGACGGAACCCGGCGATGTGAAGGTAAGCATTGACAGCATAAGCCATGCTACGGGTACACCCCAGAACGACAGTCTGGAGATATGGAAGAGTGTGACAGAGGAACACAATGCAAAACTTGCCTTACTGCGCCAGCAAGGCAGAACCCGTGAGGCCGACAGCATCCATATTGTCTATAAGTTGTACACACGTAAAATGGCAAAGAACCTGAACGAGGGTCTGCTGAAGGATTTCTTGAGCAGGCTTTTCCCACACACATACAAGAAGGTGATGCCTGACGGAAGCACAGTCACAATTGATGCCGATACGCATGAGCAAGTTCCTGAGTAAACATGGTTCGTGGGTACTGACATTGGCCCTGGGCCTGGCAATCCTACTGTTCTGGTGGCTATGCTATCCCGCTGCACTGGCATACCAAGAGCAGTTGCAGTTGTTTCTCTGGACGGACGACTACCTGTACAACCGTCTGGCAGAACCTGGCGGCGCAGCCCGTTATTTGTCTGAACTGCTCATTCAGTTCTATAATATTATTGTAGTGGGGGCACTGATCCTTGCCGTGCTCTATATGGTTCTGCATCGGCTCTCGTTCGGTTTTCTCCGCAAGGAGAGATACCTCATGGGGCTGAGCCTCGTACCGCCCTTGTTGCTGTGGTATGTCATGGGTGGCGAGAATGTTATGCTAACCTATGGGGTAGCTCTTTTGATGGTAATGGCTGCCACCTTGCTGCTAAACAGGATAAGAACACCTAACATCTACTGCTGGTGGGCAGTGGCCATTCTGTCCCTACCCTTGCTCTATTGGCTCACTGGTCCTATGGCCTTGGTGACAGCTCTTTGCCTCAACACCCGTCATACAGCAGGAAAGTGGATAAAGGTGGGAATCACCGCCACGGCCACAATGATGGTTGTACTATGCATCCTGCTGTCTGCCCAATGGCTGCCTTTCCCCATCGAGCGACTATGGATGGGGCTGAACTACTATCGCTATGTGCAACCCCTGCCCACCATCATGATTGCCATCCCTTTCATTGTGGTATTGCTTTTCCACCTGCCTGGGCTGCTTGAACCCCTGCTGCAAAACAAAGGACGGCAGCAAGTGGCACTGATAGCGGGGTTCGCAGTGCCGGCAGCTATTGCCGCATTGGTGCCTATTAGCTATGAAGAGCGCACCTACGACCTGATGGAATACGACTACCTGGTACGCACTGGCAACTGGAATGCCATCATCCGGAAGTCAGAGCAGAAACAACCCGACCTTCCTATGAGTGTCTGTGCTACTAACCTGGCTTTGGCCATGACCAACCAGTTATGCGAACGGGGCTTTCAGTTCTTCCAACATGGATCCGACGGTCTGCTGCCACCCTTTGAACGTAACTTCTCCACCCAACAACTTACTGGTGAGGCTTACTTCCAGTTAGGACTTATCAACACTGCCCAGCGGTTTGCTTTTGAGGCTATGGAGGCGCTGCCCAACTACAACAAGAGCGGACGTGTGATAAAACGGCTGGCTGAGACCAATCTTGTGAATGGCCAGTACGAGGTGGCTCGTAAATACCTACACCTGCTCAGAAAAACCATCTTCTATCGGAAGTGGGCGCAACGCACGGAAGCTCTTTTAGGACAGGAGGAAAAGATCAATTCTCACCCCCTCTATGGACGTCTGCGTCGCAATAGCATGCCAAACGATCTGCTCTTCAGTGAACGCGAACTGGACAAGATCTGCGGACGTTTGTTCCTGCACAACCCACAGAACCAGATGGCCATGCAGTACCTGCTCATGTTCCCTCTATTGCAGAAGGACATGAACACCTTCATGCAATACATGCAGGTAGTACAACCTCGCATCCCGTTCAATCCCCGCGTCTGTCAGGAGGGAGTGGCCTTTGCTTTCATGATGAAGCATCAACCACTACCCAAGGGAATGGTCAGTCCTATGGTTGAGCACGACTTCTCTGAGTTTGGTTCCATCTATAACAACGAGGGCAAGTCCTCACCCCGCCTGGAGCGTTTCAGCCATACATTATGGTACTATCTGACCCAGTAGTTCACAAGTTCAAAGTTCATAGTTCATAGTTCACAGTTCATAGTTCATAGTTGATCATGCGCAGTCTCATTTCACATCTTCATCTTTTCACCCTTTCACTTTTCCTTATGGCATGCAGCCACGTGCCAACTGATGTCACGAAGGCCGATGAGTTGCCAGAAATCTATCCCGACTATATCGGAGTGACCATCCCTGCCGAATTGGCACCTCTGAATTTTGGCACCCCCCAGGCCGATGTCTGCTGCATAGACGTAACAGTAAAAGGCAGCCAAGGTGGGGAGTTGCACGCCAATGGTGACTTTGCCGACTTCGACATCGACGACTGGCACACACTGACATCACAGAACAAAGGAGGAACGCTCACTATCACCGTCTGCATGGAGAAGAACGGCCGATGGACACAATACCGCGACTTCACTGTCCATGTAAGCAACTATCCTCTAGAAGAATGGGGACTGACCTACCGGCGTATCGCCCCGGGATATGAGGTATACAGCCAAATGGGACTCTACCAGCGCTGTCTCGCCACTTTCGACGAAGAGCCTATCCTTGAGAACACCCAGGCGCCAGGCATGTGCATCAACTGCCATACATCCTGCCAGACCGATCCTGAGCGTGGATTCGTGTTCCATGTACGTGGCGATCACGGTGCCACCATGTTCCAAAGGAACGGGCAACGAGAGTGGCTCAAGGCCAAGAGCGACCTGCTAGGTGGTTCCATGGTCTATCCCTACTGGCATCCCACAGGCCGCTACTGCGCCTTCTCTACCAATCAGACACGGCAAGGGTTTCATGTAGGCATCCCAGCCCCCGACTCTCTGCAGACAGCACATAACCGCCAATACCCGTCAGCCAACAACCGCATTGAGGTGTTCGACCTGTCGAGTGACGTATTCGTCTACCAACCTGAGACGCATGAAATACTGACAGACTCGCTGCTGCAGACCAAGGACTGGAGCGAGAACACACCCACCTTTTCACCTGACGGCCGATGGCTTTATTACATGACTTGCCGACAGCAGTCCTACCCCATGCACTATAAAGATGAGAAATACGATCTTTGCCGCATAGCCTTTGATCCTGAGACAGGCCGTTTCGGCCAAACGGTGGACACGCTGTTCCATGCCACCCAGATGGGGAAAAGCCTGACGTGGCCACGCCCCAGTTACGATGGGAAATATATTCTGTTCACGCTACTGGACTATGGCTATTTCTCCATCTGGCATGAGGAAAGCCAGCAATGGCTGCTCGACCTCACCACTGGAGAGGCTCGTGAGCTGGAAGCACTGAACAGTCCCCGCGCAGACAGCTACCACAACTGGAATCTGAACTCACACTGGATAGTGTTCACCTCACGCCGCGACGACGGTCTGTACAGCCGCCTTTATTTGGCATCGGTCGACGACAAAGGACATTGGTCGAAGCCCTTACTGCTGCCTCAGCAAGATCCTCTTCATTATTACGGGTCCTCGCTTTATTCGTTTAACGTACCCGACTTCACCCGTACACCCGTAACCTTCGATGCCTACCATGCAGGACGCGAGATATTGAGCGACCAGCGTATAGAGACAAAGGGTGCGGACTCGGTCCAAGACAAGAAATGAAATAGCAGGGGCGGTGTTAACGGTTCCCGTTCATCAGCAGCCAGCTCTGCTCATAGATCTTTCGGCGCAGGTTCTCTGGGAAATCCGGGTGCTGGCGCAGGAAATTCTGTACCTGCTGGCGCGACTCCTGGCTCTTATGCCACCCCAAAAGTGCTGACAACCATCCTGAGGGGAAGAAGATTCCTCCCTTTTGCTGCAGCTCTGGCAGGATATTCAGCGCAGGGGTGATGTACTTTGCTGTATACCCTTCACGCGTGTCCTGGCAAAGCAATGCCAAAGCCTGCTGCACCCATGGCTCCGCCTCATGTTCCTCTGTTCTCAGCAACTGCTGGAACAACTTCTGCTGCTCGTCGTGGCTGGGTGTACAGGCACGGCTCACAAAGTCAAACTCCCGCAAGAGGTCATCGCCCTTCAGCCGCTTGCGCTGCGTGCTGATGATGCTATGCCACTCCTTGGGTCGCATGATGGCCAGATGATAAGCCATCTGAATATAGTCGCGCTCCGAGAACAGCGGGTCGTGGTGGCGCTGCCACAAGTTATACAGATAATTGACCGCCTGTGGCGCCGTAGCACTGTACATCAGCTGGTGTACAATAGCCTGACGACAGGCTGGGGAATGGTTCACATCGATGAGGTCAAGCATACAGAGTTCCAGCGTCTGACGGTCTTTGGCATTCTTCTCGTCAAAGGCAATGCGACGCATGTGTGCACTGACGGTAGAGAGGATCAGCGGGCTACTCTCCTTCTCCATCATTCGGTAAAGCTCCGAGAAATACGAACCTTTCAGGTTGCCAGCCAGATAGTTGTCGTAAAGAGTCTGCACCAATGCATAGCGGGGAAGCTCTTCCTTGGTAGTGAGCAACCGCTTCGACAACAAGTGCAGGTAGTCTTTGTCCAGTGTAAAGAGCCCGTAGCCCTCACCATAATAATTGGGCATGATGAAGCTGGGCTTTCCTTGTACACTGATCTCGGTTGTGGCCTTTCTGGCCGACATACGCACGGGGAACACACGGCTGGTTCCCAGGTCGCTGCCCACCATCACCTCGAACTTCTGCGGCCAGCAGACACCCTGTCCGTTGGGATCCAGCTGTGTGAACACAAGCTTACCGTTGCGATATTCCGTATGGATAATAGGCATACCCTTCTTCTTCACCCATATGTCGCTAAACGTCTGCAGCCCCGCATTGGGGTTATGCGCCCGCAGGTGGCGTATCAGGTCATCCCACGATGCATTGCCATAGGCATAGGTCTGCAGATACTGGCGAATGCCGTTCTGGAAAGGCTCCTCGCCCGCCTGCTCCTCCAGTTTCTGCATCACCACGGGAGCTTTGTCGTAGATAATGTTGCCATAGAGCAGCGAGGCATGGTTCAGGTTGTCCAGCCGCTGAGCTATAGGGTGCGTACCCTCCGTACGGTCAGTGGAAACGGCCAGTTGCCGGTAGGTCTTCAGGAAGTTCAGATCATGGTTCACATCGGGCATGATCTTCCGTGAGATCTTCGATGCCATGAAATTGGCAAACACCTCCTTGGTCCACACATCGTCAAACCACCTCATGGTCACCAGGTCGCCAAACCACATGTGAGCCGTCTCGTGGGCTATCAGCTCCACACGGCTCAGCAGTTCATCCTGTGTTGGATTCGTGCCTAGGAACACACGACGGTCGCTCAACTGGATGGCACCCGGGTGCTCCATGCCGCCAAACTGATAGCCGGGCAGGATGACCAGTGCGTAGGAATCAAACGGATAGCCCATGGCTGTCCACGTCTCCATCCAGCTCACGCTGCGAGCCGCCAGGTCGGCCACACCCTCCAGCTGTTGCACCTTCTTCGGATCGGTTTCCCTGTAGAGTATTCTTACGGGAAGTCCATACTTCTGGAAAGTCTTCTCCTCAAACCGTCCACAGACGAATGAGAACAGATAGGTACTGATGGGTTTCGACGTACAACTGGTTATGGTCTTCCATCCCTCGGGAACACTTAGTTCCACGGTGAACATGGCCTTCAGCTCAGGCTGGTCGAAACAAGGGAATACGCTGCGGGCACGGTCAGGCACAAAGAGCGTATACATATAGTCGTCCTTGCGGTTCAGCGCCTGATCCAGACTTGTGAACTGCAGTTCCACTACATTGTTTCCCTTCCGTGCAAATCTCTTGGGTATCACGATATGCTCATCGCTGTATTCCACCTCACGCTCCACACCGTTCACCACGCGCTTGTCACCCAGCTTCCCTTGAAAGTCGAGTATCACATCCTGCTTCTCGTCCAGGTCAAACAGGATGGTGGCAGTGCCGGTGACCGCCTCCTGTCGGTTGGCGGGAATGTTGAAATGAAGGATATAGCTTACATTGCTGATTTCTGCAGAGCGGGCCTCGGCCAACCAATGAGGCACACCCGTAACCGCATGCTGGGCAAGAGCAGTGCAGAATGACAGATGGAAGATAAGGAATGACAAGCAAATGATCAAACGTGTTCGGGTAATCATAATCTCACGGTTTATTGTCGTTATTACGGACGCTTAGTTCTTTTTGGCCGCGAAGTTACTGATAAAAATCGTTTAACCCGCCGCTCACGTGGTTAAATAAACATAATTCGGTGCACCAAACGTTCGTTTTTACCAGCCAATCAGTAAATTTGCACCGTCAAACCATTAAAAAGTTGAACAGAACAATGAAAAAGAACGTATTTTTGATCGCACTCGCAGCAGGACTGATCATGACCAGCTGCGCCAGCAAGAAAGATCTGGTGAACTGCCAGACAGAGAATAAGTCGCTGACTGAAAACCTCCAGGCTGCCAAGGAAGACCTGGCTGGCAAGAACGCCCGCATCACCAGCCTGGAAGACCAGCTCAAGGCACAGCAGCGTGCACTGGCTGAGTCGAAGAAAGCATACCAGGCCCTGCAGGCATCACTCGACAAAAGCCTCACCAATGCCTCGCAGAACAACATCTCCATCGAGAAACTCGTAGACCAGATCAACGAGTCCAACCAGTACATTCGCCATCTGGTGGAGGTGAAGTCCAAGAGCGACTCGCTCAACATGGTACTCACCAACAACCTCACGCGCTCACTCTCGAAAGAAGAGCTGAAGGAGGTAGACGTACAGGTGCTCAAGGGAGTGGTCTACATCTCACTGGCCGACAACATGCTCTACAAGAGCGGCTCCTACGAAATCAACGACCGCGCCGCCGAGACGCTCTCGAAGATTGCCAAGATTATCAAGGACTACAAGGACTACGATGTGCTCATCGAGGGTAACACAGACAATGTGCCCATCTCGCGCGAGAACATCCGCAACAACTGGGACCTCTCCTGCCTACGTGCCTCCAGCGTTGTTCAGGTCCTTCAGAATCAGTATGGCGTAGACCCCAAGCGTCTCACTGCCGGTGGACGTGGCGAGTACAATCCCCTCCAGCCCAACACTACCGAGGTGGGCAAGCAGCGCAACCGTCGTACACAGATCATCATCACACCGAAGCTCGACGAGTTCATGGAACTCATCGGCGAGGCTCCTGAGACCGGCAAGTAAGACCTACAGACATACCGCAGGAAAAGGAGGGTAAGCATACGGGCTTACCCTCCTTTTCCTGTTTACATGAAACAGCCTGGCTACAAGGTGTAAAGGAACACGGGGCAAGATCACCATTCTTGACCTTATATCGACGATTACAAATACATAAAGGTTAAAGAAACTTAATCCCTGATGGGTTGATGCAAAGATGAGCAAACAAATACGTTATGAAAGAAAAACAAATCCAAATGCATATGAGAAAACTTTTTCTTTTTAGTCTGCTTGCATTGCTTGGTCTGGCATCAAGCTGCTCAGACGACGACTACTATTACGAACATGCTGACGATGGCAGGCCAGAGTACGAATATCTGACCACAATTCCTGCCGAGCAGTTTGCCAATCAAGCGGTGGACTATGGTTGGCGGCGCATAGAAACGCGCATCATCAACGAGGAAGGTTATGCCGATGACTATGAGTACCACAAAGCCAGCGGTCTGTTTCCCAGCCACTACTATTTCTCTGAAGACAGTGTGACACAGTTCACCTATAACGGTACTGACAGCATACGCCGCCGTTTCGCTTACACCTACGATGAACGCACCAATATGTTGAACAGCGGAGCATGGAAATACATGCAGGTTTCCAGGCTCACTCCTTTGAAAATGTGGATGGTAGAGAAGTTATACGAAGACGATCGTCATGTATTCTTCGCTGAAACCACCTATGAACGTATACTTCCTTTCGACATGTATGACTATTGGAACAACTTCAAACCCATTGACCAATGAACCACTTACGACATATCATCCTCATGGTTGCCTTCCTGACCATGCTACAGGCAAAGGCACAGGAATCCACAAAACACATCAAGCCATTCATTACAGCAGGTTGGAACTACAGCCGTCTTACTGGTTTAGACCCACGTAACAGTTTCAACGTCGGAGGCGGTGCCATCATTCCTTTGTTCAGATACGGCTTAGTGGGGCTTCGTCCACAGTTGCTCTACTCACAGAAAGGAGCACGCAGCCGGTTCGAGGTATATAATAAGGAACGCATAGTCAACATTGATGCCAACTACATAGAGATGCCCATCGACATGATCCTATCGGGTAAGCCGTTGGCCACGCGCTTCAACATCAGTGCCCTTGTCGGTCCTTATTTTGCCTATGGCATCGGGGGGAAGACCACAGCCTCCAAGGGTATCTACATCTACAATCGTTACCAAGTGGGCGACAACCCCTCCACCTTTGGAGATGAGATGAACGGGCGGCGTTTCGACTGTGGGCTCCACTTAGGCATGATGACTCGCTACAACCACTTCTTCCTAACCATCACCATGGAAGCGGGAGTGAAGGGAGTTATGGACAGTCGTATCACACGAAGCAGATGGGACGAATCACCCACTAATTTTGGCTTACAAGTGAATGCAGGCTACGAGTTGTAGACAGCTAAGTATATTATAAGGAGGGACGTTTCGCTTGTTTGAATCATGCCACTCTCTTGCTTGAATCGTGCCACTCTCTTGCTTGAATCTCGACATCAGATTGCTTGAAGAGAAACGTCCCTTCAGGCAGGGGAAGGACGGTGCAAAGCCAACCCAGATAGCAATTTCATGGTAAGAATGATTTCCTAGGTGGAGCACTTTTGTCACCAAAATAGTCATTGCTGAAAGACTGATTTGTTACTATTCATCCTCTTTGATGTTAATTATTTCTAAATGCGCATGCACTTACTTGGCATACTCAAAGAAAAGGATTAATTTTGTAGGTTGCAAATAGGAAACAACAGTTGTTTAACATTTAAATGTTTTATTATCAATGATTTATTCAAAAGAAGTGGAAAACATGTGTAGCGTTTGCAAGGGCGCTTATCATGGACCTGCTCCTATCCCCGAGGAGGGAAAATGGGTAGCAGTGAAGGAAATCAAGGAAATTTCGGGCTACACCCATGGTATTGGCTGGTGTGCGCCTCAGCAGGGTGCTTGCAAGCTGAGCCTGAACGTGAAGGACGGCATTATCCAGGAAGCACTTGTCGAGACCATTGGCTGCACGGGTATGACTCACTCAGCTGCTATGGCCAGCGAGATTCTGCCTGGCAAGACCATCCTTGAGGCTCTGAACACCGACCTGGTCTGCGATGCCATCAACACCGCCATGCGTGAGCTCTTCCTTCAGATTGTCTACGGACGTACACAGAGTGCCTTCTCTGAGGGTGGTCTGGCTATCGGCGCCGGTCTTGAGGATCTGGGCAAGGGTCTTCGTTCACAGACTGGTACGCTCTATGGCACTGTTGCCAAGGGTACCCGTTACTTGGAACTGACCGAGGGTTACATCACCAAACAGTATCTCGATGCCAACAACGAGGTATGCGGTTACGAGTATGTACACCTGGGCAAGATGATGGAAGCTATCAAGAACGGCATGGACGCCAATGAGGCTATGAAGAAGTTCACCGGTTCCTATGGTCGCACAACCGAGGAGCAGGGTGCAGTGAAGGCTATTGACCCACGTAAGGAGTAATTGAGTGTTAAGAATTAAGATTGAAGAATTAAGAATTAAAAAACGATTATTCCTATGATAAGAAAAGTACAGTTTGAGAGTCAGGAGCGCCGTATCAACCAGGTTCTTGCTGCTCTGAAGGAGAATGGCATCAATAGTATAGAAGAGGCCAACGAGATTTGTGAAAAGGCAGGTGTGGATCCCTACCAGATGTGTGAGGATACGCAGCTCATCTGCTTCGAGAACGCCAAGTGGGCATATGTTTGTGGTGCAGCCATCGCCATCAAGAAGGGTGTGAAGACAGCTGCCGAGGCTGCTGAGGCCATTGGCATCGGTCTGCAGAGCTTCTGCATCCCCGGTTCTGTGGCCGACGACCGTAAAGTAGGTATCGGACACGGCAACCTGGCTGCCCGTCTGCTCCGCGAGGAGACCGAGTGCTTCGCATTCCTGGCAGGTCACGAGAGCTTTGCTGCTGCCGAGGGTGCCATCAAGATTGCCGAGATGGCCAACAAGGTTCGCCAGAAGCCCCTTCGCGTGATTCTGAACGGTCTTGGCAAGGACGCTGCCCAGATCATCAGCCGTATCAACGGTTTCACCTACGTACAGACCAAGTTCGACTACTTCACTGGCGAACTGAATGTTGTCAAGGAGGTTCCTTACGGCAACAACCCCAACCGCCTGAAGGTAAAGTGCTATGGTGCCGACGATGTTCGTGAGGGTGTAGCTATCCTGTGGAAGGAGAACGTTGACGTATCCATCACCGGTAACTCTACCAACCCCACCCGTTTCCAGCACCCCGTAGCCGGCACTTACAAGAAGGAGCGCGTGCTCGCTGGCAAGCCTTACTTCTCAGTGGCTTCCGGTGGTGGTACAGGTCGTACCCTGCATCCCGACAACATGGCTGCAGGTCCCGCTTCCTATGGTATGACCGATACGCTGGGCCGTATGCACAGTGATGCTCAGTTTGCAGGTTCTTCTTCAGTTCCTGCCCACGTAGAGATGATGGGCTTCCTGGGTATGGGTAACAACCCGATGGTAGGTGCAACCGTATCCGTTGCCGTTGCTATCGACCTCGCTATTAATAAGAAGTAGAAAAGGTAATAGAGTAAAAGAATGGGGAGACAAGCCGACATGACTTGCCTCCCTGTTTTGTATGAATACGATATGACCTTATGCCAGCTTGCATAATGATTAACTCAACTTGACGATGCTCTAGATGTCTTTATGCCACGATGTCGTCAGAACGCAATCATCGGACGGAGATGCATGCCCGGAGAGTATCTGGAGTAGTATTTTTGCCTGCAAAGTTATACCACAATCAACAAATAACAAAATTTTTGCTACAGTTTTTATAGGTTTGGCTGCGACATAGTCCCCAAAAAGCGACAAACCGATGGTCATAAGCGCTTACGTTGTCGCAAAGCACTTCTAGTTTATTCGCGTGAAAAGATACAATTTTTATTTTGAATCTACAAATGATATGCAAGAATTTCCTCTGAAAAACAATCCCACTGATATCTCTTCGCATTTTCCATCCGACTTTCACCCTACTTGAATCTCGTCTGTAGATTGCTTGAACCTCTACAGTAGATTGCTTAAACCCAAATCGGTCGTTAGGTCCAATTAGTTCGTGTGATGTCAAAGTTTTCAGTTGTTCTCCAGAGTCCAAGGAATGCCTGCCGTTGATTCATGGTTCTCACAAGACGTAAAATATTTTTATCTCCTTTCTTTTCGAGATATGCAGGAATACTGAGTATCTTGTACCTGATAGTCTTGAGGAAATGGCTCTTCTTAGAGTTGATAATGGCATGTCTGA
>JAEEGK010009062.1_pt1 | contig 23344 bp, 13 predicted proteins | sample 8958771 | NCBI WGS metagenome assembly JAEEGK01 (sample SAMN16246547, study PRJNA631951) | gut metagenome | biome: gut microbiome; feature: rumen; material: SC-attached | host: Bos | place: Iran: Karaj | collected 2018-10 | reverse complement strand
TTATAATTTATTAAATAATAAACCAATTAAATATTTTAATAGAATTCCAATTGAAGAAGATAATAATAATAATAAATCTAAATTTGGTTTTTTTGGAAGTTTATTAGCTCCAATTTTTTTAACAGATTATGATATTAATTCATTTGAAAAAGAAAAAAAGAAATAAATCTTTTATTGAATATATAGAATTTTTATAAATTTCGTCATATATAATAATATATATAAATAAAATTAATTAATAAAAAATTTATCAAATTAAAAATATTTATTATTAATGGCATTAAAAAATGAGACAGCCAATAATAGTAATTTAATAAAAGTATTATCAATAAATGATATGTCATATCAACCTCAAATTAAAGATTTAACTTTTAAAATTCCTAAAAAATTATTAAATAATAAAAATAATTCTATAATTAATTCATCTTCATTAAATGAATTAGAAAATAATTCAAAAATTACTTTAGTTCAAACATTAAATAATTCTCTTATAAATAGAGATCATGATACATTTTTATTTTGTATAAAACAAAAAGATGATACATTAATTGATTATACTGTTAAACAAATGGATAGTACTATTATACAAATATTTTTAGAAAAAGTAATAGATTTATTTCAATCAAATTCTTTATATAGTAAAAATATTTTACCATGGTTAAAAAAAATATTTAAATATCATAAATTTCATATTTTATCAATGGATAATAAAACAATAGAAAATTTGAATTTAATTAAAAATTATATTATTAATTATACGAAATATTATGATAAATTTTCTATTTTAAAAGAAAAATTATCTTTAATTCACAAGGAAAAAGGAGATAAAATAAATATTAATAATTCAAATAATAATATAGAAAATAATATTAATGGTCCTTTATTAACATATTATGAAAGTGATGATGAACAAGAAATAAAAGAAGAAGAAGAAAAAATGAAAAAAATGAAAAATGCTGGTTTTGAAGAATTTGATAATGAAGAAGAAGAAATAGATGAAGAAATGGAAAATAATGATAATGAAATTAATGAAGAAGACGATGAAAATTTCCTTGATATTGATGAAGAAGAAGAAAATAATATTAATCATATTAATAAAAAAGATAAAAATAATGAAGATGAAATGGAAGAAGAAGAAGATGATGATAATATATAAAAATAATAATAAAAATATATATTTATTAAAACTTTTAAACAAGTTCTATAATAATTTTTTTTTAAATAAAAATAAATAACTTTAAAAATAATAAAATCAATTATTTATTTATTTAAATTTTTGCTTTTCTTTCTTTTAATAATTTATATACTGAAACAGTAATAGTTCCACTAATAACTTTTCTATATAATCTTGGAACAACCCCTTTTTCTAATCCATATATTCCTTCTTCCTTAAAAATTTTTTTAATATTATACCAAATTTGATTATTTTTAATATCTGATTCATCATATTTTTTATTAACTCCTTTATATTGTGCCATAGTTCTAATATAATCAAAAGGATTATCAATCATAGTTGTAATTATTCCAGAAATTATAGCAGATAATGGAGAAGAAAATTTATTTAAAAAATAAAAATTTTTTTTCTTATTTTTTTCAAATATTTTCATTGTATATTGATAAAGAATATAAAATAAAGTTTTACTTGGAACTTCTTTTATAATTAAAGGTTTTAATCCTTTTGTAAATGCCTTTAAACCTTCATTTTTATAAATTTGATTAATTCCATCAATTAAATTTTTATATTTATTAAATCCTAATTTTTCTTTTCTTGTTGATAAAACTAAAAGTGGATTTACAATTATACAATTTGTTATCATTGCAATTGAACTTGATAATGAATGAGTAAGAAATTCATTTGCGTGAAATTTATACTTTAAAATATATTGTGATGTCTCTAAAGTTCTAAAAAATATTGCATCTGATAATGTTATTTTAATTAAATTTGGAATAAATCCTCTATAAAAACCTTTAAGTCCTTCTTTTTTATATATTGATTTTATCATTTTTAATGTTTTTATTCTTTCGGAATCTTTTTTGGATAAATTTATTAATTTCATATTTGTACTTATTACTTGAAATGGAAGAGAAAAAACTGTTGAAAAGACTCCTGAAATTGCACCATTAATCATTAAATTTAAATTTATAAATATTTATATTGTCTTTTAAAAAAATGATTTATAAATATAATATTATTAGTATTGGAAAAAATAATTTTTTAAATATAATTTTTAATTGTATTTTATTCAAATTTTCTTTTTATTAAATTTTTCTTTTGTACTTGAACTACTAACATTTATATAATTATAGCTGTTAAAATTATTTATAATGACATTATGTTTGTTTAATCTTTTCATTATATTAGGATGATTTTTAAAAATATTTTGACTATTATTAATATTATTATTATTATTGATATTATTAGTATTTTTATAATTTAAAGAAGAATTATTTTGTAAATTTGATTTACTTGATACATTTTTTCCATTAGATTTTATTAAATTTTTATGAGAAATTTTATTTTTGTCCTCAAATTTCTTTAATGTATTTGTTTTAAATTCATTAATAAATTTTTTATATTTCCTATTTGCCATAACACTTTCATTTTTTTTATCTTTTGTTTTACCATTTGATAAACTTGTTGTAATTTCTCTACTTTTCATTCTTGAAATTTGTCTTTTTGTAGAAACACTATTACTTTTAGTTTTCTTTGTATTTTCAATAAATATTTTTGTTATTGTTAAAGGATCTATTTTTTTTAATGAAGGATTAAATGTTATTTGTAAATTATTTTTTTTTAATTCTGAAGATGAAGGTCTTTTTTCTGGTTCTTTTGATATATTTTTTTTATTTAAATTAACAATTGAACTATTATTTAATTTCATATGTTCTAATTTTATGAAAATTGGATGATAAATTTTTGAATTTACATTTTGTTGAATTTCTTTATTTTTTTTAATTTCTTTTTTTATTTTTGTATATTTTTTATATTTTTTTTCATAGGATGATATTATTATTTTTAATCTATCATTTTCTTTTTTTAAATCTGAAATTATTGAACTTTGATTATTTGTAATTTTTTTATAATGAGTTTCTTCTTTATCTAAATCAAATGTTTTTGAAATATTTTTATTTTCATTTATTTTTTCTTTGGTTATTTTTTTTCTTTTCAATTCTTCAATTTCATTTTCTAATTCTTCTATTTTTAATTTTAATTGTTGTTCAATCTATAAAATATTTAAAAATATAGTCTACTTTTATATGTTGCCTAATATCTTTTTCGGCTTTTATTAATAATCCCTCATATAATTTTAGACCATTTTCATCCTTTGAATCATTTAAATTTTTATATTTCTCTTTTTTTTCATTTTCTTCTAATATTTCTTCATATTTTTCATTAGCTTTTATATTTATTAAGATTTCAATTGAATTATAAATATAATTTATTATATCAGAAATAGATAATTTTCTTAAAGAAATTTTTTCTTTAGCTATTTCTTCTTCCTCTATTTTACTTATCTAAAAATATATTGTCTTTATTTTTACCTCATCTAATTTTCTTACTTTAACATTTAAATATAGATTAATTATTTCTTCTTTTATATCATAAATTGACATACCAAATTAATATTATTAATAATTATTATAAATTTAATTAAAAAAAATTAAACATTTATATTTTTAGTACTTTTTTACAAATAAAATATATATTTAATTCCTTAAATTAAAACATATAATTTTTAAAAACACTATATTAAGTTAAATTAAAATATATAAAATGTTGTCACATGTAAAAATAAACTTACAAATGAGATCAATAGAATAAAAAATAAATATCATTTATTTTAAAGTAGAGTAAATAAAATTAATTTATAATATTTTACTCACCCCTAAATTTAATAATTAACTTCTAAAGAATATATAAAATATATTAATTAGCATATTAATTTATTAATAACAAACTATCAAAGACGGCATATAAATATGCTTATATTCAATATAATATTTAAAAAATTTACCAAAATCAATTTTTTCATACTCAAAAGTTTCAGGTAAATTTTTAATATAATTATTATTAAATAAATGAATACATTCTTTAAACATTAAATATCCTCTATTTTTGACATCTAATTTTTTAAATTCGTCAAATATTTTTAATTTTTGAATAAATATTTTTGATTCAAATACAAATAAAAAAAATTTTTTAATATCAATAATTGCATTTTTTAATATATTTTCATCAAATTTTTTTTTAAACTTATAAATTTCATATTTAAATTCATCATTATTTGAATTTAATTTTAAACTTTCTTCAATTAAATCATTAATTTTAATATTACTTTTATTATTATTCTGATGTTCATTATTATTATTATTTTTATTTTTTTTTTTAAGATATTCAAATAATGAATCAATCTTTTCTGAAGGTAAAGATTTAATATAAATATTTTTTAATTGTTTTAAACAAAATTCATTGTTCATATCAATATTAAATATTTCATTAATATTAGGATTAAAAGAAGAAGGAATTGTCATAAGCTCATCATTATTTTTAATTAATTTTAAATGACATAATGCTTGATATGCATTTACTCTTTTATCAGGATTTCTTTCTAAAAGTTTCATTGCTAAATTTTTTAATTGAGGATTTTTAAAATTATTAAAATTAATTTTTTTATATAAAACATCATCTTTAATATTATCATTTTTACTATAACCAAAAAGTTGAGTTCCATTAATCATATTATATAATACAACACCAAGAGACCAAACATCAACTTTTGAAGTATATTCTTTTCCTTCAAAAATTTCAGGAGCTGCATATTGAGGAGTACCTAATTGTTCAGATAAATTATTTTTATTATCATTATCATTATTTTTTGGTATATAATCACTAAAACCAAAATCTGCTAATTTTATTATTTTTTTACCATTAATATATTTAATTAAGAAATTATCTGGTTTAATATCTCTATGAACTATACCTATTTCTTCATGTAAATATACTAATGATTTTAACATTTGTTCTAAAATATCCATTGCTTCATTTTCTTCTATTGTTTTATTTTTATTATTTAAAATATAATCAAATAAATCTCCTCCTTCACATAATTCAAGAACAAAATGAAGTGAATTATTATCTTCATATACATCATAACATTTTATTACATTTTCATGATTTAAAGATAAAGTAATTTCTACTTCTCTTTTATAATAAATATTTTTGATATAATCATTTTTAAAAATACTCTTAATTGCATATTTTTTTCCTTTTAAATCTAAACCTTCTCTTATTAATCCACTTGATCCTCTTCCTACAAAAGTATCGGTTATTTTTATATTTTTTGATATATCTGAATAATTTGTTTTGTAACTTAATCTATTTATTGTTTTTTCTTTTTGAGTTAATTGAGTTGAATTAATTGGTTTTTTATCTGATGTTTGGTTTTGACTTATTGTAGTACTCTCAGATTTAATTGTTTTTTTATGTTCTTTTTTTTGAGTCTCATGGCAGATTCCCATATTTTTTTATATTTGTTTGATATTTTTTTATATCTTATTTTTAAAATTTATTATTTTTTAGTTTATTTATTAATTAATTAGGAGTAAAATGTTTATTTAATTAATATTTATTTTTATATTATTATATATATTGTTATTTATTAATCTTTTTATTATATTCCTTAGTTTAATAATATTTTTATTATTCATATAATTCATAATTCATTTTTCAAATATTGTTTAATTTAATATTTAATTTAATATTTAATATATTATTTTTATATATTATTATGATATTATTTTTATATAAGATAGTGAATTATAAAAATCCAATATGTCTGAAACAATATTTATAAATGAAGATAATCTCCCATTTCGCCCAAGCAATATATTTAATTCTGAATATGACTTAAATTCATCAGTTATGGAATATTATAATGAAAATATAAAAAGTGCTGATAATCTTTCTAAAATATTAAAAACTGACCTAAAAAAAGGTTTAAGTTTAGATGATCTTAATTGGAGAAAAGAAAAATATGGTGATAATTCTATTATTTTAGAAGAATTTAACTTTAAACAAATTTTTTTTGATAATTTAAAAGATAAAACAATGCGAATTTTTTTAATTATTTCAATTATTTATTTTTTATTTACACTTTATTATAAAGATAAATATTTTTTTGGTATTGGAGAAGCATTTTTTTCCATATTATATATATTAATAATAAATATAATAAGTTCTTTTCAAATTTATTTTCAAAAAAAAGAAATTAATAAAATTGAGAATATAATGAAAAAAAAAGAAGTAATTGTAATACGAAATAACAAAAAAGACAAAATACTTGAAGATGATTTATTAGTTGGTGATATATTATTATTTAAAGCAGGAGATATAATAAATGAAGATGGAATTGCATTTGATAATACAAATGCTGAAATTGATGAAAGTATTATATTCAATGATAAAAATTGTTCTTTAAAAAATTCTGAATTTAAAGTAATAAATCATAAAATTATTTCAACACCAATAATTTTTTCGGGAAGTAAAGTAATTAAAGGATATGGGAAAATGATTATTTGTACAGTTGGTGATAATACTTTTCAAGAAATAAATAAATACAAAGAATATAAAATTAAAGATTTGGTTAAAGATACATTTAAAAATAAAGTTAAAAAATTTTCTGAAAATTATATTGATAATGAGAATTTAATTTGTGTTATTTTGTTAATTTTTAGATTTTTAAAAGATTTATTTTTTATGTATAAAAATAATATTAATATTTCATTTTCAGGAATTGTTGGACTTATTTTGCATTGTGGAATAGTATTTTATACTTTATATTTACTATTAGTTCCTGAAAATTTATCATATGCAATTACAAATTGTATTTCTTTTATAGTTATAAAATTGAAAAATTCTTTTCTTTTAATTAGAAATATTGATAAATTCCAAACAGTATCTTATATTACAGATGTATGTATGGGATTAACAAATATTATGTTAAGGTATCAATGTAATATTACTAATATTTTTATTGGAGATAAAGATTATAATCTTCAAAATGAAATTATAAAAAATGAAGATATTAAAAATATTATTCAAGATGGTATAAAGAAGACAATAAATTTTAACAATAATTTAAATACAGATGATAATTTTAAAAATGATATTAATATAATTGATAAAGGAATTATTTCATATTATAATAAAAATTATAATGATAATGATAGTATAATTAATGAAGAAATAAAATATATATTTCCATTTGATTCAGAATATAAATTTTCTATTAATATATATGAATGTAAAGATGGTAATTATAAACTTTATGTGAAAGGAGCTCCTGAAATTTTATGTGATCTTACATTAAATTATCATAGTGGAAAAGATGAAATAAAAGAATTTAACAAAGAATTATTTCTTAAAAAGCAAAAAAAATATACATCACTATCACTTAGAACAATTTATTTCGGATATAAAAATATATCAAAAGATGAAATATTAAAATCAATAGAACAATTCCCAAATCAAGATATAAATTTCTATCTTAACTTATTAAATGATTTAACATTTCTATTTATGATAGGAATAATTCAAGAATTAAGACCAGAAGCAAAAGGTTCAATTAACTTAAGTAAACATACAGGAATAAATATTCACATTATAACAGGAGAAAATAAAAATACAGCATTATCAATTTGTCAAAATTTAGGATTAATAGAATTAAATGAAGTAACAAAAGGAGAAAAATTAGAAAAATTATATGAAGAATATATAAATAATAATAATGATAATTTAACAAAAATAACTGAAATTGAATCTCCAATAATTTTAGATGGAAAAATATTTAGAAAAGTTTCAGGAGGAATAAAATATGAAAATAATAATTATTCATTAAATAATGAAAATGCATTTAATCACATAATTCAAAATTTAAAAATTATTTCTAGAGCAAATGAAGAAGATAAATTAATATTAATAACAGGATTAAAAAATCAAAATAAAATTGTTTCTTATATTGGAAAAAATCAATATGACTCATCTTCATTATCATTATCACATTATGGAATATCTTTAGGAATTAAAGGATGTGATATTACTAAATATGATTCAGATATTTTTATCCTTGATGATTCATTTTCTACTTTTATTAGTTTAATTAATTATGGAAGAAATTTTTATTTTGCTGTTAAAAAATTAATTGAATTTCAATTTATTTCTTGTATTGTTATTAATTTTTTTTTTTTATTTGATGGAATTTTATTTAATGATTTTCCTTTTAATCCAACTAAAAATTTTTGGTTTTCTATTTTAATTGATTTTATTGCTACTTTTGCTTTTTATTTTGGTAAATTTGATAATTATGATTTACTTGATGATAAACCTATTCCTTTAAGAGATGAGATAATAAATAAAAAAGATTATATTAGAATTGGATTACAAATATTATTTCAAATTGTTATTTTAATGTTTATTTCATTTTATGGAGATTTTTATTTTAATGTTAATTCTGATACAAATTTATTTTATTTAAATTGGAATAAAGAAAATGGATATCATTTAACAATTATTTTTAATGTATATTTTTTTATGTTGTGGTTTAATTTATTTTTTTATTCTTCAAATATAGGAATAAATAGAATTAATCTTAGTATTTTAATTGGTGTTTTCCTTATTCAAATTTTATTTGTTACTTTTGGAGGAAGTATTTTAAGAACAAAATCTCTTAGTTTAAATCAACATTTAATTTGTATTTTTATTGGGTTTTTAATTTATATTTTTAAATATATTTTTGAATTAAGAGAAAGAAAAAAAAGAAAGAATCAAAAATTACATGATTAGGTGAATAAGTTATAACATTTTATTTTAATATAATAATTTTTACACAAAAATTAAATTTCTCTTATTTAATTAATATAATGTATTATCTAAAAATATTGTGCTTTAAATAACTTTTAAAAAAAGTTGTTATTATTTATTTTAATAAATAATTATCTAATTAAAATAAATAATCTAAATTATCAAAAAAAAAAAAAATTAACAAACTATATTTTAAAAAAATAAAAAATTAAAATTTCAAAATTAATTAAAAAAACTTAAAAAAATAAATATCATAATAAAAAATGACATCAAACTTCAACGAATTAATATCACATTGTAAAACATGGAACGTAGACGATGAAACATTATTAATCCAAAAATTAAAAGCATTTACAGAAGATTATCAAAATAAATGTGGAATCTTATCAAACAACATTCAAAATTTTAGTCGAAATTTATCATTATTAGAAGTTGATTTTTACAATTCAATGAATAGTTTAAAAACAATGAGTGGAAATAAATTTATAGAACATGTAATTGATGAAGATGAAGTAAAACCAATAATTCCAAATGATAATATTAAACCAAATTATACAAATGAAGAAATGCAAAATATTGCTTCTAATAATTTAAAAAATGCTATGATGAAAAGCCTTGAATTTATTAATTTTAAAGAGCAACAAAGAAATATAGATAATAATAATCAACAAGAAGATGATAATTCTAGTGTTGCTAGTTCTAAAATTATGGGAAAGGATTTAGGTAGAATTAAAGGTTTAAAATTACCTGATATTATTGGAACTAAAGATTTTAATGATAATGTTTATATTGGATTAAATATTGAAGAAAATAATGAAAATGAAGAACTTAAAAATGAAATTAATAAACAACAAATTTCAGGTGATGATGGTGAAACTGAAATTATTTTAGATGGTAGTAATTTAAATAATAATAACAATAATATTAATAACAATAATATTAATAACAATAATATTAATAATAATAATGTTAATAATAATATTAATAATAATAATAATAATAATAATGTTATTAATGTTCCAATTCCTGTTGTTGTTGCTCCTGGTAAAGGAAATATTCCAATTGCTCCTCCAATTCCACCTCTTGTAATAAATAAAAATAATAATAATAATAATAGAAATAATAATATTCAAGTTCCTTCAGTTCCTCAAATTAATAATAATAATGTTCAAAATAATAATGTTAATCCTGTTAATCCTAATATTGTTAATCAACCTATTCAAAATATTCCTCCTCAAAATCAATTAAGTTTTACTGAACAATTAAAATTAAGAATGGGAGGTGGACAATCTAAACAAATTAATAATCAAAATGAAAATAATAATATTCAAAATAATAATATTCCTAATATTCCACCAGTTATGCCAAAAGCAGATCCTTCTACTCTTGCAGGAATGTTATTTACAAAAAGTACAAGTTCAAATAAAAAACCAACTTCTTTAGAACAAGCATTAATTGGTTTAGATGATGATATTGATGAGGATGAGGATGATCCACTTTTTAAAACAAATACTTTTATGCCAATGGGAAATATGTTTGGTAATATGAATTTAAATAAACCAAAACAAAATATAAATAATAATCCTCCTTTAATACAACCTAATATTCAAAATCAAAATATTCAAAATGAAAATAATAATAATATTAATATGAATAATAATACAAATATTATTAATAATCAAATTCAAATTCCAAAACCAATTCTTAAAGATGAAGATGATGAAGAAGATAATAATAATAATTTAAATAATAATCCATCATTAAAACCAACTAATACAATAATTCAACAAATGAAACCTTCTAGTCCTATTATAAGTCAATCAATGAGACATTCTAATACTATAATAAAAAAACCTATTATAGATATGAATACAGAAAAGGAAAAAGAAAAAAGTATAAAATTAGCAAATGCACATAAGAAATTTAATAGTTTATTTGATGAAGATGATGATGAAGATGATTCAGAAATTCAAACAGGAAAAATTGCATTAAATACAAAATCATTAAATGAAAAATTAAATAAAATGATATCAGGAAATAAAAAACAAGAACCAATTAAACAACCAATAATTCAACCTCAAATAAATCAAACAATTAAACAAGAAATTATACAACCTCAAATTAATCAACCAATTAAACAAGAAATAATTAAACCTGTTATTCAACAACAAAATAATCAAAATAATATAAATCAAAATATTATTCAACAACCTGTAAAAAAACAAGAGGTTGATCCATTGACAGGATTACCTATTCAAAAAAAGAAAAAAACAAGTAATATAAATAATTTATTTGGTAATATAAATTTAAATAATACAAAACCAAATAATTTAATAATTCCAAATAACGAAAAACAAAAACCTAAAATAAATATAAAATCAAATTTCTTTAATGATGATGAAGAAGAAATAAAACCACAAAAAAAAGAAGAAAATATAATAGAACCACCTAAAATTGAAATAAAAAATGAAGAAAAAAAAGAAGAAAAACCAAAAATTGATATGTTTAAAATGTTTGGAGATGTAAAAAAAACAGAAAAAAAAGATGAAAATTTAACAAATAATACAACAAATACAATAATTCAAAATACAGAAGAAAAAAAAGATAATTCAATTATAAATTCAACAGTAAATCAATCAAAAATGAGTAATTTATTTGGAGAAAAAAAACAAGAGAATACAAATAATACAAAACCAATTATTACAAATTCAAATTCTTCAAGTATGAATTCAAGAATTGCAAATTTATCTAATTTTCTTGGTTCTAGAATGAGTGTTCCTGGTCAAAATATTTTTGTAATGGGTGATAAAAAATTAGTTAAAAATGAAAATGAAAATAATGAAGAAAATGAAGAAAAAAAAATTGAAGGAAATGATGAAGAAAATAAAATTGAAAGTAATAATGATGATATAAAAATAGAAAATTTAGAAGAAAAAAAAAATGAAGAAAATGTTGAAGAAGCAAGGAAAAAAACAGTTATTGTTAAAAAGAAAAAACCAAAAAAAATGGCTTTTGGAAGCCACAATAATGATAATAATACAAATGAAAATAAACAACAAATAAATCAACCAGAAACAAAGCCATTAACACAACAAATAAATCAACCAGAAAATGAACCAATAACCCAACAAATAAATCAACCAGAAACAAAGCCAATAACCCAACAAATAAATCAACCAGAAACTGAACCAATACAATCATTAAACATTCAACCTGAAATTAAGTCAATAACTCAACCAATTATTCAACCAATTACTCAACCAATTAATCAAACAATTAATCAAACAATTAATCAACCAATTAATCAAACAATTAATCAACCCATTACTCAACCTATTGAAAAGAAAAATAATAATCTTTTTGGTAATATTGATATTAAACCACAACAAAAGAAAAATATAAAAAATTTATTTGATGATGATGATGATGATGATAATGATAATAAATTTAATACAATGAAAGCACCTGCTAAAACTATATTACCAAATACTAATAAAAATAATTTATTTAAAACAAATACTATTATTCCAAGTCAAAATCAAAATAAACCTAAAATTAATAATCTTTTTGGGAATCAAGAACCTAAAAAAAAATCAAAATTAGATTTTCTCTATGATGATGATGATTAAATATATTAAAAATTTTTATATAAATTATAGTAAACAAAAAATATTTCTTTTATTAATTTAAAATAATAATTTTTTTTTTTTATAACTTCTTTTAAATCATCTTTTTGTTCTTCTTCATGAAAAGCAATTAAACACAATCAATTTTTGAAAAATTAAAATAATAAAATTAAACAATTATAATAATAAAATATACTTAAATATTATCTTAAATAATTTATTTTTGTTTAAAATTAATTAAATAATTCAAAATTATCAATTAATTTATTTAAAACTAATTAAATGATTTATATATGTTTGTAATTAAAATATTAAAATTTTTATTTAAATTATAGTAAATAAAAATTATTACTTTTATTAAATTTAAATTAATATTTTTTTTTAATTTTTTATTTCTTCTTTTATATCTTCTTTTTGCTCTTCTTTTATATCTTCTTTTTGCTCTTCTTTTAAATCATCTTTTTGTTCTTCTTCATTTTCTATTTCCTCATTTTCATTATCTATTTTATTAATTTTTTCATTTTGAATTTGATTTATTTCATTTCTTATTTTATTTGAACAATTTACTACATTTAAAAATATTAATGTTAAAATAATTATTCCAAAAAATGTATTTAATCCTAAAGTTTCATAAGTTTTTTTTAAATTAAATAAATTAATTTTTATATTATTATCGTTATCATAAAAAACTTTTTCCCATTTAGTATCTTTATATATTTGTTTTTTATTTATTTTTTTTTCTTCTTTTTTCTTTTTTTCTTTTTTCTTTTTTTTCTTCCCCATTCCCATAGTTTTATTAAATTTTTTATACATTTCTTCAAATTCTTTTCCAGGTTTATAATTTTTATCTTTTAATTTTTCAGCAAATTCTTTTTCTTCTTTTTTAATTTCAACTAACATTTTTTGAATTTCTTGAATTTTAGAAGCAAATTGATTTAAATTATTCATAAAATCACTACTTACATGTAATAATTCATCAAATTCTGGTTCTAAAGTATTAATTTTCCCTTTTTGAGCAGAAAGCATAATTTTTTGTGTTTGAATATCTGTAATTTTATCAAAACAATTAACTAACATTATATTATTTATTAATTCTAATGCTTTCTTTTTATCATTAACTTCTTTTCTTGTTTTCATTATTGAATTTATTAAATTATCAATATTTGCTTTATCTTGTTGTAAACGTAATTGAGTTAAAGATAAACATGATAATAATCTTGTTTTTTTTAATAAATCATCTGTTTTTGGAATTTTTTGTGATATGGATAATATAAGAAAAGAAAGAAAAATAATGAATTTCATTAAATATTTTTTTTTAAAATAAAAATTATCTTTTTAAATGAAGATAGGTTTAATTGATAATATTAAAGAATATATTTATGGGAATATTAATTGGCAATTATTTATTACAACATCATTTATTTTTATATTATCTTTAATTTATTTCCTTTATAGAAATTACCATTTATTTGATAATTTACCATTTAATAATAATCAAAATGAAAATCAAAACATTAATAATAATCCTAATCAATCAAATCAAAATGATTTTATTGATTTAGAATTTCAATTTGAAGAAGAAAGAAAAGAATTTAAAATAAATAAAAATGAATTTATAAAAGATTTTGTTAATAGAGAAATAAAACCTATTAATGGAAATCATGAAGTTTATCTATTTTTTCAAGGACAAATTTTAGATCAAAATAAACAATTTAAATTTTATGAACATAGATTTGTTGAAAATGCTGTTATATTATGTAAAAATAGAACAAATCAAAATAATTATTTTAATAGAAATCATTATAATGATAGTAATTATAATGAAATTGTTAATGATCCAAAAAGTGTTAGTTTATATACTTTAATTACTCATTTTATTATTTTGATAATTTTTCTAATTATTGTTTTTAGTTACAAAACTTTTAATGAAATATTTTCAAAAACTACAATACATTTAGTTCAAATAATGTCAATTATTTGGGTAATTTATTTTAGTGATGCAATATCAAAATTAATTTTTTATAGACAAATAGTTCAATAATAAAAACAAAATTATATATTATTATTAATTTTAAAAATTTATTTTTTAACTATTTCAGTATTAACAATTTTATCAATTCTCTCTGGTTTATATTCCATAGTCCCAGGTTTAGAATTTTCTTCTTTATTCCTAAATTTCCTTCCTTTAGCTTCATTTCTAATTTTAATTTCTTTCTTTTTATTAATAACATATTTAGGTAAATGTTTCCTATTAACAATTTTTTTAATATCTCCCATATATTGATATTTTTCAATTAATCTCTTAGAATATTCTCTATAATCTTTTTCTCTTTTATTTAAAATTTTAATAGAATCATTTGCTACACTTTTCCAAATTCTAACATTATTATCTTCAGAACCAGAAATAATATATTTATTATCCATAGTATATAAAACAGAATAAACTTTCTGCATTCTTTTCCCATGATAACATTCTCTAGAATATCCTTGATCAATAGGAAAAATTCTTAAAGTTTTATCAAAAGATCCTGTTACAAATTCTTTTCCAGTAGGTGAATAATCAATATCTAAAACTGCTAAAATATGATCTTTATGAATCATTCTAATTTTATCTAATTTTCTCATATCAAAAGTATAACAATTACTATCTTCATTTCCAACAGTAAAATTAAAAGGTTCTTGTGGATTCCAGCAAGCACAAGCAGATTTATTTTTTAAAGTAACTGAATTTAAAGGATTATTTGTTCTTAAATCATATAAAGATATACTTCTATCATATGATGTTGATAATAAAATATTATTATCTGAATAATTAAATTTTACTTTTAAAAAACCATCAATTGAAGTTTTAAAAGTATTAATTGGTGTATTTCTATTATAATTCCATATTGAAATAACTTCTCCTCCAGTCGCAAATATTTTTTCATTATATGAATGATCAATACTTTCTAAAAATCCTTTTGCATCATATGTTGATATTGGTTTATATTCTTGAGGAAATTTTTCTAATGAATAATTTTCATTTAATAATGAATTAATAATATTATTTTTTCCAGTATTATATAAAAGCATATAATTTTCCTTTTGTGAAAATAAATTAGTTTTATTATAAATATTAATCATATTATCATCACCACATGATAAAATATCTTCTCCTGTATTTGAATAACATAAACCTTTAATCATATTGTGAGTTGATTTAATGTTAAAAAGTGGTTTTCTATCTGTTAAATTCCATATTATAATTTGTCCATCAAAACCACCACTTGCAAAATCAGTTAAACTATTTTTATTTTTTGCTAAGGATTTTACACAATCTGTTGGCTCGTTTAATGAATATAAAAATGGTTTTGAAAATATTTTATCTAATTTTGCTGCGTTTAATGCTCTTACAAATTCTCTTGCTCTTTGAAATGGATGTAATTTTGGGTTTGTGTTTCTGTATACTTTTTCTATTTCTGTTTTTGTTTTACGTGTGTAGTCATTTGAATCTCTACATATTGCTTTTATTTTTACCATTTTTAGGAAAAAAGATAAAATTTTTTTTAATAGGTATTTTTTATTTTTATTTATTTATTTTATTAAATAATTAATGTATAAAAAAATTGAAATTTTTTAATTTATCAAAAATTTTTAAAGCCAATTAAAGAAGATAAATCTATTTTTGATATTTATATTATTTTAATATCTTATATAAAGTTTAATTTACTATAATATAACAATTTATTCTTTCTTTGATATTTTTTGATATATGATATATTTGTTAGAGATTTTTTTACTTGAAATTGTTAAATGAAAAAATTAAGAATAAAAGGATTAAAAATTGAATAAAAAGAATTAAAATTTTATAATAATTGAAGGAACTTGAAAACAGAAAAAAATTACTCTAAAACTTTAAAAAATAATATTTTTTTATGAATGATATATATATATAATTCAAAAAATTTTTAAATAAAATAAGAAAAATGTTAAACACTATATGCTATATATGTCCATGCATTTCTTCAATAGAAATTCAAATAAACGATAATGAAATTAAAATATTAAAAAAATGTCGTTTAGGCCACTCTCAAATTACTTTAAATTTAAATTCAAATAAGCATTGTTATTCATGTTTGAAATTACTTAATGATCAAGAAATTGGCTATTCAAATAAAAACTCCTTATATGTTTGTTCTTCTTGTGAAAATCCTATAAATTATTTTGAATTTTATGATAAATTAAATCAGGAAGAGATAAATGATAAAAATTCTGAAATTAAAGAATATTCAAATATTTTAGATAAATTATTAAAAAACAAAAATCATATTTGGAATGAAATTTTATTCAGAAAAATATTAGATATTTATTCTTTAATCTTAAATGATCAAAAATTACTAACATCAAAAAATAAAAAAGATAAAGAACTAACCAAAAATTTAGAGATTATTAGAATTCTTGAAAAATGGGATAATTTGTCTCACATAAAAGAAGGAGAATTAATTATTAAAATTAATCCAAAATGTTCTGACTTTGTTTTTGAGGAATTTTATAATAAAATATTTCTTCAATATTATAATGATATTGATTTATTCAAATTATTATCTTTGCATTATGAATATGAACAATTAAATTTGAAAGTTAATAATGAATTTAATAATTTTATAAAAGAAGAAACAAAACAATATAAAGAATATAATGACAAATTCATTAATTTTTCTTTATTTGAACATTATAAAGATAACTTCTCTTTATTTAAATACTGTTTATTAAACAATTATAATTATTTAAAAAATCAATTGAATTTAATAATATCTGATATTTTAATGATTAATACTTCTTATCCATCAATTTATATATTAAAAAGGAAATTTTCAAAAATAATTCTTTATTTACTTTATTCTAAACATTATCAAAATTTAAAAAAAGCACAACCAAATATTAGTAATTTATTACTTTTATATAATAAAATAAAAAAAATTAAAAAAAAATTAAATGAAAATAATACCGTATATGGGATTGAAAAAATTCAACAAATAAAAGGTAGATTATCTTCAATTCAGGAAAAATTGAAAAAAAAAATTAGGTTAAATCTTCAATCTTACAATAAAAATCTTAAAAATGATTTTAATATAATTGATGAAAATTGGGAAGAATTTAAGGAAGATGAAATAAAAATCATTAATAAAATTAATATTAAATTAGAATTATCAACACAAAATGATAAAATTAATTATAATATCAATAATATAGAATTAGAATTTATCATAAATTTCTTATTTTATTTAAAAGATAAAGGAAATCAAATAGTCCATATTCTTTTTGACAAATTTTCTATTTATTATTTGCTTGATGATAGTGAAATAAAATATAAACAACCAAAAAATATTAATGATGTTATTGAACTTTTATTTAATGAAGAAAAAATAAGACATTCACTTAATGGTAATGAAATAATAAATTTATTTAAAAATACTCCATTTCTGAATTCAAAATTTAAATTTATAACTGATTTTATTATTTCATTTATTGAAAATAAAGAAAATGAAAAAAATTTTAATTTTGAAAATATAGTTTTAGATAATCTTAAAGATTATAACGAAAAATTATTAAAATTAAAAAAAAATATGGAAGAATTAAAACAAAACATAGATTATTTAAAAAATATTTTAAATATAAAACCAAAATATAAACAATTTATTAAAAACATATCATTAAATAATAATAATAATAAAGTTTTTAAAATAGGAAATAAAATTCAAAGAAATAATAAAAGTTATTATTTTTTTTTAGATGATGATGATGAATTTAATTTAATAAAAGAAGTTTATTTATCATTATGTTCTTTAGAAGACTTATATAAAAAGGAATATCAAATTTATAATGCAATTTCCATAGAATATAAAGATATTGAAATTTTGAATTTAAATGTAAAAAAAATTGAAATAATAATTAATGAAATTCAAAATAAAAACATATCTGAATTTTCCCTTCCTATAATTTTTGAAGAATGGAAAGAAAAAGAATTAAATAAATTAAAAAAAGCAAATATTAAAGATGAAATAATAAATAAATTGAATATATTTAATTTTGAAAAAATGATAGACATTTTAAAAATTAATTTAAATAATGTGAAAAATTTTAATTTTTATATGGAAGAAATAGATTTAAATACCTTTTTATTTTTACTACAAAATGATATTCCTCCGGTATTATGTTCATTGGAAACTTTATAATTAATTAATTTTATTAATTTTTAACTTATAATTTTTTTTTAATATTAATTTTTATATTAAAGAGATTTTTATATAAAAATGTTTTTGTTTTTTATTTTTTTTTCTTTTGAACTTTATCTTTTTCTTTTTTATCATCTTCCATAAAAAAATCATCTTTATTGTCATTTAAATCTTTCTCACCCATTAATTTATAATCAAGCATTAAATTATAAAAATCTTCATATTCCATAGAAGATAAAACATAATCAAGAAACGAACAAGGTAAATTTTCTTCTTTTGCAAATTGACATGCTAAAATAAATTTATCAGGACTTAATTTTTCATCTTCTAAAAATAAATTTAAAGTCTTATCCATTAATTCAGAATATTTTTGAAAAAGAGAATAATTATTTAAACTTTGTTCTCCAGATTGTTTTGCAATTTCTAATTTAGAACAATTCTCAAACATAAAATTTTGTATTGGTGTTGTAAATTCAGGTGAACTTCCAAAAGCTTCAAATTTCATTATGATACTATTTTTTTAATAATAATATTATTACTTAAATAATTCTTTTATTTGATCTTCTGAAAATTCGATATTTTCTTGATTATTATCCATTAATGTATTAAAAATTTAAATTAAATAATTATAATATAAATTAATTTTTTTTTATTTGAATTTTTTTTTGTTCTATATAAAATATAATTAACTTGTTAAAAAATATCCAAAAATAAATGCTATAAAACATAAAAAAACTACTAAAATTCCTGGAATTTTTTCTACGTGTTCTAATTTGTCTTTATTTAATTCTAGTTTTATTGAAAGAATTTGATTTTTTGTTAAATCATTTATTTTTGCTTCTAAATTTGAATTTTCAAATTTTAAATCATTATATCTTGTCATTAATTCTCTTATTTCTATTTTTAAACTTTTAATCTCAGTTTTTTTATTTTCTGTATCACTTGAAATTTCTGAAGTACCTTTTTTTTGTTTTACTTCTTCTTTTTTCATATTATTTGAATTATAAATAAATTTAGATGTTAATTTTATTTTTTGATTTGGCTTTTTTTGAGTTGTTTTTAACATTCCAGAAATATTACTTTCATTTATATTCTCATCATTTTCTACTATATATGCTAAAATTCTAAATTTATGAATATCTGAAATTTCTTTTTTTAAATACTTAAACTTTACCATAAGAATTATATTAAATGTAATATTTTCATTTGCTTTCATAATTTTTCTTGATGGATTACATATATATAAATTTTGTTTATTTGTGTTTATTTTTATAAATACATTATTTTCTGAATTATTAGTTATTATTATTGAAATACTAACCTTTACTATTTCATTACTATTATATTTTTTTTTAATTAATTCTGAATCAACATCAAATATTAATTCATCTACATTAACTGAAATTATTTTTTCTTCTTCTTCATTATCACTAGACTTTGAAATCATTTATAATAAAAATTAAATAATTAAAAAATATTTTATTATAATATATAAATAAAATATATTTAAAAAATTCAATTTCTAAATGTTTTATAATTTTCATCTTTATATATTTTCATTTAATTCTTTTAATTAGAAATATTTCAAATTTAATATGCAATAAAAGTTTAATTACTCATAGGTTGAATAAATTTTAAATAAAACTCATAAGCAATACTTTCAAATATTAAAATTAGTAATTTTTTTTTTCTCCAATATATACACTAGTTTCAAAATATTTTCAATTAATATTTTCTTTAATAAAAAATTAATATCTAATCATTATTATTTTAAAATTTTTTAACAGAAGATATATTTAATGAAAAATCATTTATTCCTAAAGAAATAAATTTCTTTTTCTTTAGACATATTTTTTTTTAAATTTTTTTAAATTTAATTTTTTTAATTAAATAATTTGTTAATTTAAAACTTAAAATTCTCCATCGTTTATTAAATATTTAAAATTATAAGGTACAAATAAATATCCATCAGCTTTATAAAATTTATTTTGAAATTCAACCCAATGTAACCTTAAAGTATGAAGAAAACATTCCATAAAATCCATAAAAATTAAAACAAAAACAGTAATATTTGCAAATATAAAATAACCAATAAAAATAATAATAAAACCTAATCCAAAATAAAAATCTCCATCAACGAAATTATCTTTTAAACTTTTTTCAAAGAATACTTTAGTTAATTCACCATGTGCTAAAGACAAAGCCCATAATCTTAAATAAGAAGCAGTATTAGAAACAGTTGATAAAACATATTCAATAATATAAATAAATTGATTAATAAAAAAATCAATAAATGTTTTTTCATTTTCATTATTTTCTTTTTTAATTTGACTTTCATGAACAGGAACTTCTATTTCATTTTCAGGATTATCATTATTAATATTTAATCTATTACTCCTTTTTTTTAATCTTTTATATTTTTTATATTCTAAAAATGGTTTTGGAAAAATCATAATTGGTATTAAAATAATTAAAACAACTAAAATAAAAAATTGAAATTTTTCTTGTGTATATTTCCCTTTATTATCTTTAGTTCCCCATAAAGGTAAATCACTAACAGAACCTTTTTTAATAAAAATATTAATTAATTGTGTTATTATACTTGGTGCTTGTGAATAATCATTTGAATAATCAGTATTCCATTTTGTAAATATTAATATAACCATGTAACCAAATAAAAGAGTCATAAAAATTAATTCTGGTATAAATTCAAAAATAAATGATAAACAATCACCATAACTTAAATCATTAATTCCTTTTAAACATATTCCAAATATCATATGAAATACACCAAAAATAACACTAAATTTCATTTTAAATGAATTAAGAAATTGTAAGTCATTTTCAGCAATAAACCATTTTGGATCTATTCCAAATGGATAAACACATTTATCTTTTTTAATACATTCTCCATTTTCATTTCCAATTTCAATATAACAAGATTTAAATATATAAAAAGGAAGTGAGACAAAATCATTATATATAAAACCACAATACATAGAAAAAATACTTAATAAAAGTAAAAAATATCTATATTTAAAAATATATCTCAAATATGATTCTTTATCTCTTTTAATAAAATCTGCATAATAAATTAAATATAAACTCAATAATAAAATAATAAATCCATGTCCAATATCACCAAACATAATTCCAAATAAAAAAGGAAATGTAACAATATTAAAATAAGCAGGATTAATTTCTCTATATCTTGGAATACCATAAGTATTAACAATTAATTGAAAAGGATAAAGAAAATCATTTGTATAAATATAAGTTGGTTTGATAATAGAATCATCATCAAAAATATCAATAAAAGTTCCTAATGATTTAGTTTCATCTTTTGATACTCCTGAATTTAAAAGTGAAATTAAAGTATCTTTTAAATTTGTTAATACCCAAACTTCACCATCAATAAAATTTCCTCTCATAATACATTTATTTAAATTAGTATAAATCATATTTTCTTTTTGAGAATATAAATTATAAAAATCAACTCTTCCTGGTTTATTTTCATTTCCACATATTTCATTTAAAAAATTTTTAATTGAACCTTCCGCTTGAATTAAATATTCTTTTTTTTCTTTTATAGTATTTTCTAATTGAATTAATATAGATTTTCTATCATTTTCATCTGGTGGATTATATTTACTTGCATATAATAAATCACATATCATTAATAATTTTTTTAATAAATATTCTCTTCCATCAATTGGGTAAAATATAATAAAAATTTTTTTTTCTATTTTTTGATTTTTTGCAAAATCAAAAGATAAATTAGAAGGATAAATAAAATCAAAAAAAGTTATCATTGCTCTTCCACGACTTGCTCTTAAAACCATTCTATTCATTTTTATTTCATCAGTTGCTTTTATTATTCCCATTAATGGTAATAATGTATTATTTTGCATCATTATATTATTATTTTGATTTATTCCTCCTGTTACATAAAAATATTTTTCAAATACTATTTTTTTTTCTAATTCTATTACTAAATCTTCTTTTATTTTTTGATATGCTTCAATTAAATCTAAAATTTTTTTTTCACCTTCTAAAATTTCATTTTCTAAAAAATCAAAATATGTATTTAAAGTTAATTCTCTTCTTTCTTTATCATTATCTAAATCATTTATAAAATTTTCATATTTTGTATATTTATAAATTGGTTGATGGAAATCAAATGCATATTTTATTATGTTATTTATTTTTATAGTTAAATTTTCACATCTTCCAATCATTGGAGCAAAATTTTTTTTTGCTTCTAAATCATCTTTATTTAAATCTATAAATTCTATTGCATCAAATTCTAATCTTCCAAATATATCCATTATTCTTACTGCACCTTCAATTTCTCCTGGCATTCTTATTTTTAAATGAGATACTTTATCAGAACGAAATAGTCCCATTATTTTTTATTTAATTTTCTATATTTTTTGTTTTAATTTTGAAAAAATATAATTATTCATTATAATAAATATAAAATATTTTTACATAAAATAAATGTAAAATTTTTAGAACAAATTATTAATTCAATAAAAATATATAAAATTTAAGATAAAATGATGATAGAAAGGATTTATTCAAAATTAAAATATGTTTTATAAATAAAATATAAATAACTTTTTTTCATTTAAGAATTATAT
>JAEEGK010009059.1_pt1 | contig 23351 bp, 14 predicted proteins | sample 8958771 | NCBI WGS metagenome assembly JAEEGK01 (sample SAMN16246547, study PRJNA631951) | gut metagenome | biome: gut microbiome; feature: rumen; material: SC-attached | host: Bos | place: Iran: Karaj | collected 2018-10 | reverse complement strand
AGTCGCGGGTGTGGCGGAATTGGTAGACGCGCTAGACTTAGGATCTAGTTTCTCACGAAGTAAGGGTTCGAGTCCCTTCATCCGCACAAGTTAAAGACAATCAATAATTTAGAAATGAACATCACACAAACAGCAAAAGGAGAAAACCTTATCTCCATCAAAATCAGCGTTGAGAAGGCTGACTATCAGGAAACCGTTGATAAGACTTTGAAACAGATGCGCCATCGCGCCAATGTCCCTGGTTTCCGTCCCGGCATGGTGCCCATGGGCATGATTCAGAAGATGTACGGCGCCAGCGCGAAAATGGAAGCCTTGAACACGGTGGTTTCGGAAAGCCTCAACAAACATATCGTCGACAACAAGCTCGACCTCCTCGGATACCCGCTCAGTGACACCGAGTTGCAGCAGCCCGCCGACCTCGAAAAGGAAGACAACCTCGATTTCTATTTTGAAGCCGCCCTTCGTCCCGAAATCAATGTCGACTTCACCAACACGATGGTCGACTTCTACCATATCGTCCCGACCGATGAGGAAGTGGACAAAGTCGTTGAAGACATTCAACAACGCAATCCCAACACGAGCCATCCTGAGACCGTGGGCGAAAACGACCGCCTTGAGATGAAAGTGCGTGAAGCCAAGGACGGCAAGGAGGTGGAAGAGGGCTTCGAGAAGGATGGCGTCTATATCCACATGGATCAAATCAAGGACGAGGAAAGCCGTAAGCAACTGATTGGCAAGGAGGTGGGCTCCGAGTTCATCATCAACTTGGCCAAGGCTTTCGGTAGCGAAGAAGCCGTCACCAAAGTATTGGGCAATGACGCTCCTGCCGCCAGCGACTATAACATCATCATCGATGACGCTATCCGCGACGAAAAACCCGAACTTGACGAAGAGTTTTTCAAGAAAATCTTCCCCAAAGACGAAATCAAGGACCTCGAGGCTTTCAAGAAAGCCGTCAAAGCTGAGATGGAGAAACAACACGAGGCAGAAACCGACCCTATCCTCTTCAACAAGATGATTGACGAGTTGGTGGCCGCCGTAAAGTTCGACCTTCCCGATGCTTATATGAAGCGCTGGATTGTGGACAACAGCCAAGGCAAGATTACCCCAGAAGACGTGGAGAAGAACTACGAAAAAGACTATGTTAAGGGTCTGCGCTGGCAACTCATTGAGGACAGCATCGTGAAGGCCAACCCCGAACTCATTATCAAGGATGAAGAAGTGAAGGACTTCGTGCTGAAACAAATCTTCCCTGGCATCGACTACGCTACGCTTGAAGACGACATGAAAGCCAATTTGGACAAGATTGCCGCCAACTACCTCAAGGACGAGCAACAGGTGAACGGCCTCAGAAACCAACTGGCCGACATCAAGATGACCCAGTTCTTGAAGGGCAAAATGAACATCAACTATACTGAAACCACTGCCTCTGACTTCATGAAAAAGCTTGAAGAGGAGAGAAAAGCAAAATAAGAAATGAACAACGAGTTTTTCAAATACGCCACCAAGCATGTTGGGTTGAACACCCTCGGCCTTGAGCAATACATCTCCAAGATCAACAACAGCGGTTACATTAGCCCCACTGTCATCGAGGAGCGTCAGCTCAACGTGGCCCAGATGGACGTGTTCAGCCGCTTGATGATGGACCGCATCATCTTCCTTGGCACCGCCATCGACGACTATGTAGCCAATATCATCCAAGCCCAGTTGCTCTTCCTTGAGTCGACCGACTCGAAGCGCGACATCCAGATCTACCTCAACTCACCTGGCGGTAGCGTTTATGCCGGTTTGGGCATTTACGACACCATGCAGTTCATCAGCCCCGACGTGGCTACCATCTGCACGGGTATGGCCGCCTCGATGGCCGCTGTGCTGATGTGCGCCGGCACCGCAGGAAAACGTTCTGCTCTGCCCCATTCACGCATCATGATCCACCAGCCCATGGGCGGCGTGGAAGGTCAGGCCACCGAGATTGAAATTACAGCACGCGAAATCCAGAAACTGAAGAAGGAGCTGTACGAAATTATCGCCAAGCACTCTGGTCAGACCTATGACAAAGTGTGGGCCGACAGTGACCGTGACTACTGGATGACCGCTGCCGAAGCCAAGGAATACGGCATGATCGACGAAGTGCTTATCAAGAACAAACAGGCATAATTCATGGCGAAGAAGTCAGGCGTTTGCGCTTTTTGCGGCAGGAAAGCCAGCGAGGTCCGGTTGCTCATCCAAGGCATTGAAGCCGAGATATGTGACAACTGCGCCGAGCAGGCTCACCTCATCGTCAAGGAGCAGTTTGGAGAGGGAGGCAGAAGCTTCAACTCCAAAGGTCTTGTCTTGAAAAAGCCTGCTGAAATCAAGGCTTTCCTTGACCAGTATGTCATCGGGCAAGACGAAGCCAAACGCACTTTGGCCGTGGCCGTCTACAACCACTACAAGCGCATCAGCCAGAAGGTGGAAGCCGACGAGGTTGAGATTGAGAAATCGAATATCATCCTTGTGGGCGAGACCGGCACGGGCAAAACCCTCTTGGCTCGCACTATTGCCAAGATGCTCAACGTACCTTTCGCCATCGCCGATGCCACCGTGCTTACTGAAGCCGGTTATGTGGGTGAAGACGTGGAAAACATCCTCGTCAAGCTGTTGCAAGCCGCCGATTACGACGTGGCTGCCACCGAACGCGGCATCGTATTCATTGACGAAATCGACAAGATTGCACGCAAGAGTGACAACCCCAGTATCACCCGCGACGTGTCAGGTGAAGGTGTACAACAAGCTATGCTGAAGCTACTTGAAGGCTCAGTCGTCAACGTGCCGCCTCAAGGTGGACGCAAGCATCCCGAGCAAAAGATGATTGCCGTCAACACAAAAGACATCCTCTTCATTGCCGGCGGTGCCTTTGATGGTATTGAACGACTTATTGCGGCACGTAAACGCACCAATGTCATCGGCTATGGTGCAGGCGGTAACGAAGTCTTGGACAAGAACAACATGCTGCAATACCTCTCCCCCGCCGACTTGAAGAAATACGGTCTGATTCCTGAAATCGTTGGTCGTCTGCCCATCATCACCCACCTCAATCCTTTGGATGCCGATGCGCTGAAACGCATCCTCACTGAACCCAAGAACGCCTTGGTGAAACAATTCCAGAAACTCTTCGCCATGGACCATATCAAGTTGGTCATCAAGGACGAAGTGCTCGATTTCGTGGTGGAGAAAGCCATTGAGTTCAAGGTGGGCGCCCGTGGACTGCGTTCCATCATGGAAGCCATCCTCAACGATGCCATGTTTGAGTTACCCTCCGACATCAATGCGACAGAACTGGTTATCGACCGCGCCTATGCTGAGGCAAAACTGGAAAAATCGGGATTACAGAAACTTCATGTAGGTGACTGAGACAAAAAGCATTTCATCAAAAAAAGCATCGAATTTCGGTTCGATGCTTTTTTTTGGCACAATAGTTGCATTCACATCGGCGTTAAACCATTAAAAACATCACATCGCCATGAAAAGAATAGTCTTAGCCGCGTTGGTAGCCTTGATGAGCCTCACTGGTTTCGCCCAAATGATTGCCAAGGGTGACGCAGCAAAAAAGAAGATCATCCTCGTCAAGAAGCAAGAGACTGCCCAGCCAAAATCGGCAGTGATTGATTTCAGCAATCCTCCCGACCCAGTCAAAGGCAGTGTGGTTTATGGCTGTATTGACGAAAATGGCGACACTACGCTCATGGTATACCTGCCTGAAGTGGATATTGACCTGATGCAACGTTATTTGCAAATCATAGACACCCGTCAAGGTCGCCGTTTGGCTAACAATGTGAAGAAAGTGTACCCATACGCCAAACTCGCTGGTGCCAAGATGCAAGAATACGACTCCATCTTAGCCAATATCCCTGACAAGTCGGAACGTAATCGCCTGATGAAACAAGCCGAAAAGGAAATCACCGACCAATATACCGATGAATTGAAAGACCTCACCATCACGCAAGGACTCATTCTTGTCCGTCTTATCGACCGCGAAACGGGAAGCACCACTTATAAGGTCGTGCAAGAACTACGCGGCAAGGTGCGCGCCTTCTTCTACCAAGGCTTTGCACGCCTGTGGGGCTATAACTTGAAAACAGAATACGACCCGCACAACAACCCTGAGGACGATGAGATTGAGACGATTATGACCTTGCTGGAACGGGGTGTGATTTAAAATCCAGATACACATTGGGAGACGCGATGAATCGCGAATCTACTACAACGGGGCTCGAGGGCTCCGTTTTTTCTTTCTCTTCTTGTTCTTCCGGAATCATCTCTTTGGCATAATCCTTCACCAAATCAAAACCGCGATAGACGAACGGAACCGTCATCTCGATATACGGATACAATTTCGATTGATCCCGTACTTCGGATTTCACTAGGCCAATGAGCTGAAGATTATTGAGCACCATAACCAAAACACTACATAACAGAACGCCCTTGGCAAAACCAAAAACAAATCCACCCAGTTTGTTAAAGAAGCTCAAATTCATAGCCTTTACCAGATTGGTTATCCATCGCCCAATGAGATTGACCAAAACGACCAACAAAATGAATGTCAACACAAAAGCGACAGTATTGAGGTGTTTAGGGTTGATTTCCATAAAATCCTGCAAATGTGTTGCTGTGAAATCGGAGAAGTGCATCGCACCATAGATACCCACACCAAAAGCCAACAAAGTAACCACCTCGATGATGAGGCCTTTGCGAAAGCCCTTGAATCCAAAGAGGAAGAGGATGATTGCTATTATAATGTCTAAATAATTCAAAGTTTAGAGTTTAGTGTTTAGAGTTTAGAGTAGAGGCAGGCCTATGTGCCTGCTCTTCATTTATTATTTTGAGTAATAAAGAATCATCCGTTCGATAGCGCGTTGGCAGACAGGACAGAAATCATGGCCTTTGAAAGTCTTCATCAGGCAGTCCATGTGGGGGCTGTACATGCCTTTCGGTTCATAGCCACCGCCTTCAAACACGCCTATGGTCTGCTCGTATTTCGGTTCCCGAGGCGTAGGCACAGGGGTCTTCTTATTCAACATGTCGCCCCACTTGTTGCTGAAGTCAACCAATGTGGTGATGTTAGGCTCCCAAGGCTCAAGAACCAAGTTATACATATGATCATAGCCAGTCTCATCGTTGTAATACTCATCGGCCAAACCTGCAAAACCATGCCCGAACTCATGGATGATGACATCGCTAGAGAAGCCATTGCTACTTGCACTGGAGCAATAGAAATTGTAAATACCTCCACCCCCGTATTTTTCGGTGTTGACTAAGATATAAATCTGGTCGTAAGGCACTTGTCCGGCCAGATTGCGAATGTCACGGTTATCGGTGCTCATGCAATAACGTTCGGAATCGAAGGTCCAGAAGCTGAAGTGCATCACGGTGTTTTTATAGATGTGGTCGCCAGGCATGGTGCAGCCGCTCTCTGCCGAGGGCGCCATCACGCCACGGATGTTGAAGCTTTCGCGATAGCGGTCGTAAGGTGCATAACTGAACATGCTCTTCACGAAGAAGTCGCAGTCCTTGATGAACTTGCCCATCTCGGCATGTGTATAGCCTTCGGGTAAAATGACTATATCAACGGCTTTGGTGATGTCTTTATTACCAATCCAAGCCTCGTAGACAGACAGGTTGAGGTTGTCGTAGTCGCGGATGAAATAGTCATCAGGATTGATAGTAAGGCGCATCCCTTCCGTGAGTTGGCCCTCCCAAGTTTTGTAGTATAAAGCGATGTCAATTTTCACTTTTGGAAAAGGAACGATGACGGATTCGTCGAAGGTCTTGGTGAGCTGTCTGGCTTCGGGTGTGGTTTGCCACTCACCATAAAGGTTCTGGTAGCCTTTGGAAAACAACAGCTTATCGGTTCCAGCTTCAAAAACCTTCACGATGTAGTTGCCAAACTCCAGCGTGTCGACAAGATTGGTCTTCGAACCACTCCAATAGGGTTCGCGGATGAGCTCCTTGAGAGAGAAGGTGGTCGTGTTGTTGTTGCCCGTCAGGCAATAGTCGACACGGAGAGAAGCTTCTGTGAAATACTTGTCGAATTGCGCCCAGGCCATCATCGGCAGCAGGGCAAGGAAAAGAAACAATGACTTTTTCATATCGCGATAATTTTCCACAAAAGTAGGTATTTTTTTGATACCTTTGCATCAAATTAGTTGCCATGTCCACGCCCCTATTAGCTATTCGGAATCTCAAAGTCTCGTTCTCTCATGAGGGAAAGTGGGTAGAAGCCGTGCATGGCATTGACCTTGACGTGTTTGCCGGGCGCACTTTGGGGCTTGTGGGCGAGTCGGGGTCTGGTAAGTCGGTGAGCTCGTTGTCTGTGATGCGCCTGCTCAACGAAAAGCAGAGCAGAATTGAAACTGACAGCATACAAATAGAAGGCGAAGAAATCAAAGATTTCACCGAAAAGCAAATGTCCGAGGTGCGTGGCAAGCGCATCGCCATGATTTTTCAGGAGCCTATGACCTCGCTCAATCCCGTTTACAAATGCGGTTATCAAGTGTCGGAGATGATTTTGCAGCACGAAACTGTAAGCAAAACCGATGCCAAGCAGCGCGTCATTAGCCTTTTCAAACAGGTGATGTTGCCCCGTCCTGAAGCCATCTACGACAGCTATCCTCACGAACTCTCGGGAGGACAGAAACAACGTGTGATGATTGCCATGGCTATTGCCTGTAATCCTCAACTGCTCATCGCTGATGAACCGACCACCGCCTTGGACGTAACCGTGCAGTTAGAAATCTTAAAACTATTGCGCAAGCTACAAGCCGAGACGGGCATGGGCATGATTTTCATCACCCACGACCTTGGTGTGGTAGCTGAAATCGCTGATGATGTGGCTGTGATGCACAATGGTGAGATATTGGAACGCGGCACGGTGCAACAAATCCTCCAGCATCCAAAACATCCTTATACACAAGGGCTGTTGGCCTGCCGACCACCCATGGACGTTCGTCTGAAGCGTTTGCCCATCGTTAAGGAGTTTTTGGACGGGCAATGGCAAGGCGGCAAGGAGCAGATATTGCGTGACCTACAAATCACTTCTGAAGAACGACAAGAGCACCTTAAGCAGTTATACAGCCAACAACCTTTATTAAAGGTGGAAGCCTTGAAGACTTGGTATCCATTACGGAAAGGTGTGTTCAGCCGTGTGTATGGCCATGTGAAAGCGGTGGATGACGTCTCGTTGGAAGTATATGAAGGTGAGACGCTGGGTCTTGTGGGTGAGTCGGGCTGCGGCAAAACCACTTTGGGACGCAGCATTCTGCGCCTTGCCGAGCCTACAGACGGCAAGATATGGTTTGACGGCATCGAGGTAACGGCCTTGAAGGGACAAGCTTTGCGCGACTTCCGCAAACAGGCGCAGATTGTGTTTCAGGATCCCTATTCTTCTCTTAATCCTCGTCTAACCATCGGTGAAGCCATTGCAGAGCCCATGCGGGTGCATGGCATTGAAACGGATAGTGGAAGGCTTCGAAATGCCGTTTGTGACATGCTGGAGCAGGTAGGCTTGCAAGCTGAACATTATGACCGTTATCCTCATGAATTTTCAGGTGGACAACGGCAGCGCATCTGCATCGCCCGTGCCTTGGCGGTCAACCCAAGGTTGGTCATTTGCGACGAATCGGTGTCGGCCTTAGACGTGTCGGTGCAAGCACAGGTCTTGAACCTGCTGAACCGATTGAAGGAAGAGCGGCATCTCACCTATATCTTCATTTCGCACGACCTGAGTGTGGTACGTTTCATGAGCGACCGCGTGGTGGTGATGTATAATGGCAAACCCGTGGAGATGAATGATGCTGACGCCTTGTTTGAGCATCCGCAAAATGAATATACTAAAAAGTTGATTGCGGCCTTGCCAGGGAGAAAACACTCCGAAACAGATTGATGCTCTTGTTGAACGACTCATCTCATCATAATAACAAAAATAGCCAGCAGCGAAAGCTGCTGGCTATTTTGAAATTATATAAGGTGTGTCCTTATTCCTCGTTACGTTTCTTACCAACAAGGTAAGCTGCGCCAAGGGCGGTCAGCACGGCGATGCCAGTGCCCAGAGGGGCAGGCTGGTCGGTAGACTCACCGTGACCAGGCAGGTTGGGACCAATACCACGGTTGCCGTAATATCCGTTGCTCTCGGGCTCGCAGCCGCGTTGGAAGAGACCACCGCCATCAGCGAAGGTCGTCATGCTCAGTCCGAGGACGATTGCGATTGTCAATGCAAGTTTTTTCATTGTTATATTAAGTTTATTAAGTTAGACAATTATTTATTTCACAATCACTTTCTGGACCTTCACGTTCTCACCGTTGATGAGGCGGAGCATGTAGACACCAGTAGCAACATTGACGTTGAGGTTGGCGCAACCGTTGATGCTCTCGCTGCTGAGGATACGGCCGTTGATGTCGATCACCTGGACAGTGGCCATGCCCTCGTTGTTGATGACGAAGCTGCCATTGTTGTAGAAGGCGAAGCTGTCGTTGGCGCTACCAGCGGCAAACACCAGACGGAAGCGGCTAGCATAGTCGGTCGTGCGGGCCTCGAAGCTGTAGCTAGGAGTGCTGAGCAGGTCGACGTCGTTGCCAGTCATGTTGTCGATGAGGTGGAGGTAACCGAATTCAACGTTCTCGGTGTTGAAGCTGATGGTGTAGGTGCCATCGTTTTCAGCCTTGAAGTTGACAGGCATTTCGCCTTCGTTCTCAGTGTAGACCACAGCGTAGTCATTGCCTTCAACGGGCATGTAGAGCTTGCTGCTGTTACGGAAGCTCATGTGCTGCAAGTTGTGGCCTTGACCGAAGCGGACGCGAGCTTGGTCGACGGTCTTGTTACCGCGGGTCAAGTTCATGTTGATCATGCCAGTTTTCTTGCCAGCAGGAACCTCAGTGGAGAAGTTGACGGTACCACTAGCGCTGAAGTTGATGAAAGCACCAGTAAGAGGAGCCAAACTGACGCTTGACTCTGACAGTTCGTAATCGGAGCCATTAGCGTTCATTACATAGAAGTTGGCTTCTTGCAGCTCTTCGCCATCGAGATAGGTGATATAGGTGCTGCAGGAGAAGGGGTTACCCACAAGTCTCCAGCCATTGAAGTCATCGGTAGAAGTGGCATTGTATTCGAAAGTCTCAGTCATAGCGTTGTTGACGCTCTTTGCAATGGTACCCGAGAAGGTCACAGTTCTGTCTTCTTCGCTACCATAGAGGTAACCTTTCTTGAACACAAGGCCGTTGTTGTTGCCAGCCATAAATTCACTGTGAGAAGAGTTGGATTCGTAGTTGATCCATTCAAGATTCGAAGTGGGATCGAAGGCATACAAGTCGTATGTGCCAGAAGCCAGATTATTGACATGGCTCCAAGTACCATTCTGTTCGATTTCAGTACAACCGCTGAAAGGAGTGGCGATGAAGTAATAATGATCTTTAGCGTCCTCATTACCAGCACCGTAACCTGTGATGCCCTTTTCCATGGTCACCCACAGTGTAGCAGAATTGTGCTTCAATTCACCACCGTCCTTAATGGTGATGGAACCTTCGCCGATTGTGGTCTTTCCAGCAGTGGCAACCACGCCAGATTTAACGATAGCATCGGCATCGACACGCACTTTGTTATCCACAGTGGGAAGAGCAGTGGCGGCATTGCCGTCAATGTCAGTCCAGTTGTCGAGGACATCCCAGTCACCATCGGTGGCGAAGATGAGGAGGTCGTCCTTGGTCTTGAACAAGGAAGTGGCCCAGTTGCTTTGGTATTCGCCGCAACTAGATTTCACTTGCCATGCGTAAGGTGTTCCGGGGGTCAGGTTGTTGGCGGTATAAGTAGTGCCAGTGACGGGAACTTCGGTAACATCAGACTCTAATGAGACATACACGGCGAAGTTCTCGGCAGGATAGTTCGGGTCTTGGCCAATAGCGGCGAAGCTAAAGGTGCCGCCCAATTCCACGTTGGAGATGATCAGCCAATTGTCAGGAGTTAAAGCTCCAGTGGTTGAAGTCCAGCTTGCTGAATAAACGCCATAATTACCATTGACACTCATATTAGAGGAGGATGCAAGATCCCAAGTGTAACCATCACCGTCAACATCGTAGTTGGTCCAGGTTGAAGGAATGGTGCCGCTCTCAAAGCCTTCGCTGAAGATGGTGTTTCCACTGGCATCGGTCAGCAACACATCGTCAACGTTCAGGTAGAACATATCAGTCACGTCATAGTGGCGGATAGCAATGGAACCTTGTCCACTGAATTCGCTCAAGTCGTAGGTATAGGTGACAAATGCTGCGGTGGCTTGTTTGTCTTCGCCCACTTGTTGCCAAGGACGATATTGCAGTACATAGCTGTCGGCAGTGCCTGCCCAGCTCAGCGCAGCGCTTGTAGTGGTGATGTCAGCTTCAGCAAGGTTGCTGGGTTTGGCACATGCCTCAGCGGTAGTGAAGGTCTCAGCAGCTGACCAGCAGCTTTGCAAAGAGGCATCGATGTAAGCGCGAACCTTCACGCTATAATCGGTGTCGGGAGTCAAACGGGTCAAAGTGTAAGAAGGACGACCCTCGACAAGAATCAGGTTGGTCTCGTCGTCGTTGACGCAGAGCTGCCAAGCGGTTTCGTTGTCGCCAGCGGTCCAGGTAAGGTCAACTGCATCAATGCCAGGAGTGCCAGCTGTAAGACCGGTAGGTATAGGTGTGGTGGTACCGAAGCTATAGAGCACTTGGCCGTTGCTTAAGCTGCTAGGCTTGGTGAAGAGGGTGGTGCCGCCTTCGGTGAAGGTGAAACCGCATTCAGAGTCGTAAGAACCTGTATTCCAAACAAATGCAAAATAGTCGGTACAAATGGTCAGCGTACCGCTGGCTGATGAACCGCTGCAGGTCAAAGTCGTTTGTTCACAACCTTCAATAAGGGTGATGCTGGCACCGTTCCAACCGTCACCATAACTGTCGGTCAGAGTGTAGTTGATGGTGTGTCCGCCGATGCAGTCAGGCGTGGTGAAGCTGGTGCTCACAGGGGCGCTGAGGCCATCGCTGCCACAGTTGGACGTCACACTGATGTTGTAGGTGGTAGACAAAGCGACATTGAAGGTGTAAGGACTGGTTTGGACAGTATAGTCCGTACCGTTAATATTAACAATGAAACCATTAGAGGCAGTGCCGTCCCAAGTCACAGTGGCAGTTTGGCCATCGGTGGTCACAGCAAGGTCGGTAGGCTTGGAGCAGGGATTACTAACCTCGAATGTGAAATCGTCGAGATAGAGGTAGAACGCATCAACATAGAGGTACTTGATAGCCATACGGACCGTGCCTGCAGGCAAAGTTTCAGTATGTTGCTGCCAACTCGTTGATGCTTCAATGATTTCACCATACCTGAAGTTACTCGGATCCGTTTCATTGGCATCAGTGGTATAACCGACTTGGAAATTTTCGTCACCATAGCTACTAGAGTATTCCTTGTAATAGAAAGACAGTTCGATTCCGTTAGTGCCACCACCAGTGAGTAAAGGTGATACAAGATAGCCAGGGTTTTCAGAGTATTGGAATCTGAATCCATAACTTCCAGTATGAGCAGCGGCACTATTAATGCCTGAAGAAGTGGAAGTAATCTGTGCAGTCCAGCCGTCGGTGGACAGATTGTTGTTCTCGAAGCCATAGCTGTAAGGCAAGGCTTGTTGTGCATTCGCCACACCGAAACAGGCGAGGCAGAGCATCATCAAGAAGATAGAAATTTTCTTCATTTCTTTTTAATTTGTTTAAATTGTTGATTTTTAATAATTTATAAATATTTAATAGCAAATTTCGCCCTTTTAGCGGCTGCAAAATTAGAAAAAAAATCAATAGGATGACAAAAGAAATAAAAATATTTTGGATTTGTAGGATAGTGTTAAGAAAAGAGGTCAGGGACATCGGATTATAAAAAATGGCTTGGGGTGCACAAAAAAAAGCCAACAGCTTTCGCTGCTGGCTTTTTTCACATATGATAGGGATTGCTCCTTATTCCTCATTACGTTTTTTACCTACAAGGTAGGCTGCGCCAAGGACGGTCAGCACGGCAATGCCAGTGCCCACAGGCGCCGGCTGGTCCGTCGACTCACCGTGGCCGGGAAGGTTCGGGCCAAATCCGCGGTTGCCGTAGTATCCGTAGCTCTCAGGCTCGCTGCCACGCTGGAACAGTCCACCGCCGTCGGCGAAGGTAGTCATGCTCAGTCCAAGGACGATTGCTATTGTCATTGCTAGTTTTTTCATCGTTATATTCTGTTTTAATAGGTTAGACAATTGGTTTATTTCACGACCACCTTCTGGACCTTCACGTTCTCGCCGTTCACCAGGCGGATCATGTAAACGCCAGCGGCGCCGTCAACGTCGACGCTCGCGCTGCCGCTGATCGTCTCGCTGCTCAGCATGCGGCCAGTCACGTCCATCACCTGGACGACGGCCTCGCCCTCGTTGCTGACCACGAAGCTGCCGTTGCTGTAGAAGGCGAACGTGTCATCCGAGTTACCGGTGGCGAACACCAGCTTGAAGCGGCTCGCGTAGTCCGTCGTCTCGGCATCGAAGCTGTAGACAGGATTGACCAGAAGGTCGACATCCGCGCCCGTCTTGTTGTCGATCAGGTGCAGGTAGTTGAAGCTCAGCTCGCTGCTCACCGCAACGCTGTAGCTGCCGCTCTTCCCGGCCTTGAAGTTCACGGGCATCTCGCCCATCTCAGCGCTGCTCACCATGGCGTAGTCCTCGCCGTCCATCGGGATGTACAGCTTCGTGCTGCTGCTCCTCAACTGGAACTTAGGCAGCTGCTGGCCCTCGCCGAAGGTCACGGTGGCGCGGTCGATCACGCTGCTGTTCTGTACCAGGTTCAGCGACAGCTTGTGCGTCTTGGACCCTTGCTCCTTGCTGAAGACCAGAGCCTCTCCGTCCTCCTCGGCCAACACAAAGACGCCCGCCATGGCCGGAATGGCCTCGCTGGACGTCTCTTCCATGACTTCCGTGCCAAGATCGTTCAGCGTGTAGTATGGCTTGGCAATGTAGGCCTCAACCCCGAACGGGTTGCCCACCAGGTTCCAGCCGGGGAAGTTGGCGTCGTCGTCCTTGGACAGCGGCACCTCGAACGTCGACTCGGTGGCCGACGTGCCCGTGAAGACTATCTCGGTGTCCGTCTCGCTGGCGTACAGGTAGCCCTTGCCCTTCTCCAGGTTGTACACGGCGTTCTCGTAGTTCACCCATTCCAGGTCGGCCGACTGGTCGAACCAGAAGAGGTCGTACGCGTCGGTCAGCATGCCCGTAACGGCGTCGCCTGCCGGCGAAACCTCGCCGATCGGGCTGGCTATCAGGTAGTAGCCGCCGTCCGGGTCCTCGTTGTCGGCGTAGCCGTCGATGGGCAGGGTGAACACCTCAAGGGCGGGTGCGCTCGACGCGAAGTTCAGGTGGTACGGGTTCGTCGCCGATCCGTACTTGTACATGCCGCCGCGCCAGATGATCTCCTCCTCGATGTCAAGGGTCAGGTCGGTCACCTCCGTGTCGGTCTCGTGGTCCCATATCCTGAAATGGTACACGCAGCCCTCATAGCCCTTGCAGGTGATGCCATAGTAGTACCAGTCGTAGCGGGAAACATACGTCGGCAGCTTCGTGCCTCGGCAGATATCGTCCTGGTCGAACACGCCGATCTCGTAGCTCGGCTTCGCCGCAAGGACTCCGTCGATGTACAGGCAGCAGTTGACAAAGGTGTTGGTGCCGGCGCATTCCGGACCTGCGGTCTGTGTCCAGTGCGTCTGTTGTGTCTGTGCAAACATCGCCGTGCTTGCAATACACACTAAAAGAATTACTAATGCTTTTTTCATCTTTCTACTTATTTGTTGTTGTTATTTTGTTGGTTGTTCTCTATCATTTACTGTCGCGAAGCACATGGCTGCCACGGGTTGACTTGCACTCGACGGACGACTTCATCTTACCGAAGACGGGTCTCAAAAGGCTCTTGTTCAAACGGGCCTTCGAACCGCTCTGGAAGACAAACGTCCTCGACTCGTCGAGCTCGGTGTAGTACATGTAGCCCTGGCCGGGAACCAGCGCGTCGAAGTCGCCTTCCCAATCGCCCAGGTACTCGGCAAGTCCGACGATGTTGGCGATGCCGTCTCCAAACTCGGGCTCGAACTCTCCCAAGGCATCTGCGATGGCCATCTCAACGCTCAACGGATATCCGATCCACGTCCAGCCGGGATTCACCGTGATCTCAACCGTGCTCGGGTCGACAGCGGCTCCCTCCAGGGTAATGCTGCAGTCCTCGACAGCCTCGATCATCACCATCTCGGAGTTCGTCAGCTCGTAGCCCTCTAAGCCAAGCCACAGACCGTCGCCGACGTACTCGGCCTGGTCGCCAAACGTCGCAATCGTCAAGGCGTGGTCGCCCAAGGCCTCCTCCAGCAATGCGATACCGTCAACCTCGTTCAGGTCGATCGTCAGACTCACCCAGTTCCAGCCCTCAACCAAATCTATCGTCTGGGCACCAGCGGATTCAGTGAAGCTGAAGCCATCGACAAGGAGATAATATTGATAATCGGAATAATAGTACACAGCTACATACTTGGTGCCAGCGGGATAGGTGGCTGAGAACTTTTGCCACTCGGTTGCAGTAGTGGAAATCTCTTCGCCCCAAATAAATTCTTCGAGATCGTTGGTGGTTGTGGAATAGCCAACAACAAATGTTTCTTCACCATAGCCACTAGTAGTTCTATAATAGAACTCAACAGCCATGTCGTTTTCGGCAATCAACTCAGGGGAGATGAGGATTTGATCGAAGTAATCGGCATTGTCATACGAAGAGAACAGGAATACACTGCTGCCCTCATAGGCTTCATCATAAGTATATACGCCAAACATATTCGCAGAATTTGCAGCCATCATGCTCCAGCAGTTCATATCGTCGGCGGTCTCAAAGCCATATTCGTAAGGCAGTTCGTAAGCCAAGCACGAAGTTGCGAAATCAACGGCGGTTGTCCAAGCGCTGTAGCCAGTCTCGCCACAGTTGGCACGCACTCTCACGGAGTAGATAGTACCAGGATCAAGATCGTTGAGGGTGTAGGGGCTGGTGACGTCTTCGGTCACTTCGCCATTCACTTCGATGTCGAAGGAAGTGGCTTCTGATTCCCAAGTCACCACGGCGCTGTTGGTCGTGATATCGCTAACAACAACGTTGGTGGGAGCTTCGCAGAGCGGCTTGGTCATAAAGACCACAGTAGCACTCCATGCGCTCACACCGTCTTCACCACAGTTGGCCTGGACCTGAACCTCATATTCAGTTGATTCGGTCAAGCCAGTGATTTCGTAAGGCGAGGTGACTTCTGTGAACGTATAATCCCAAGTGTCGTCCTCGGGGTTACCCACGAAGATGTCGTCGAACATAAAGCCGAAGATGTCGTTAGACACGTAGTTGATGGCGAGTCTGATGGTCTGGCCAGCATACTCAGACAGGTCGAAGGTGTACTTCTCCCAAGTCGTTGTGCCGACAGAAATTGCTTCTCCGTTTTCAAGGTAGGAAGCGAAGGTGCCATCGGTGCTGCCATAGATACCCACGTTGATGGTTTCTTCACCATACGCGGTAGTGATTTCTCTACCCCAGAAGGAGAAGACATAACCGCTCTCAATGGTGAGTTCAGGCAGGATGAACCAGTCGTCGGAGTGAGTAACTCCTTCAGGATAATAACTCGGGATTGCACTGACCATCAAGCCAAAGGCATTGCCGGTGTGAGCAACCATGTTCGTACCATTGTTTTGGAAAGCGATGGTTGATCCAGTAAATGGAATGTTGGGAATTGTTTCTCCTTCGAAACCATAGCATCGTGTTTGGTCACCGTCGTAAGTGGTGCAAGGATCAAAGCTGTCAACCACCCAAGCTTCAGCTTGTTCGAAGCCGTAGTTGAAGCCTCTGGGCGTTCTGTAGCGAACGTTGTAGGTCTCGGCTTCGCCAGCGATGGTGATGGTGGCTGACTCGGTAGCCTCTTCCACTTCAAAGGTAGGAACAGGGCAAGCCACGGCGGTGGTGAAGGAGATGGCACCCGTCCAGGCGCTGAAGCTGCCTTCGCCGCAGTTGGCGCGAACCTTCACGGTGTAGGTGGTTTCAGGAGTGAGGTTACCCAAGGTGTAGGGAATCTCAGTCACGTCTATAAGGTTGGTCTCGTCATCGTTGACGCAGATTTGCCAAGCAGTGGCATCGCTCGTCCAGTTCAACACAGCGCTGTGGCCGAAAACAGTGGTAGCAGCGAGGTTAGTAGGCTTGACACATGGATTCGGAGTACCCTTGAGGATACGAATCTGGTTCTTCACGTTCAACAAAGCAGTTGCTGTGATTGAGGTATTAAATGGATCATAGGGTCCATCATTATCATTTCTCACGTAGAGGGCTTGGCCCGTGGCTTCAAAGACACGGAAATTAGTGCTGCACTCGTAGCTGGTTACCTTTTCGTCGCAAACAACGATGGCCACGTTGCTGGTACCATCGTAGACGAAGGGATTGTCAAGTTCAAAGGTGTTCCAGCCCTGTTGCCAAATGTATTCGTCTGCGCTGTAAACAAGGTCAGCAGCAGTAACGGCAATCCAGTCTGTGGTGCTTTCAAAGCTGGTCTTATTCGTACTGACCATATAGATGTCGAAGTTACGAGCCCTCGTTGCACCGTTTGTGCTGTAGAAGTCGATGCTCAAAATGGCATTGGCCTCACCAAGTTCGGCTGCAGTGAAGATTTGCTGCGATAATGAGTAGTTATAACATGTGGTGACGGGCAAGTAGGAGCTGGTGGAGGTGCCTGAACCAATAACGGTTTTTGCCGTAGGCTCAAAGCTTACGGTGGCACTCCAAGCACTTGCGTCATCATCACCGCAAACAGCTTTCACGCGAGCGTAGTAGGTGGTTTCGGCGGTAAGGCCTGTGAGCTCAACGGAAGGTGTGTCTGTCACGTTCAACGAGGTGGCGCTAGTGAAATCGGCAGCCATGCCGTATTCAACCACCCAGTTGGTGGCTTCGCCAGCTTCGGTCCAGCTGAGAGCAGCCGTGTTGGCGGTCACTGCAGTGCAGGCAAAGCCGGTAGGAGCGGGGCAAGACACGGTCGTGGTGAAGGTAGTGCTTGTCCAATCGCTATAAATGCCGTCACAGTCGGTGCGCACATATGCGAAGTAACGAGTTTCAGGGGTCAGGCCTGTCAACTCATAAGTGGTGGTGGTGACAGCGATAGGTGTCAAGTTATCGGGCTCGGCCTCATTGTCGTCAGTGTAGGCGACTTGCCAGGCACTGCCATCGCTGGTCCAACCCAATGTAGCCGTGCGGGCCATCACGTTGGAAGCGGCAAAGGCCGAAGGAACGCTGCACAACACTTTTGTGATTTCGAAATTGTCGATGGCCGCAGGGGGCTGGCTTCCGCCGCTGCCGTCGTTGCCCCACATGAAGACTACAAGGTAACTGCCTTCGGTGATGTCAACAGTTACACTCTTGTTTTGCCAACTGGATTGCAAATTCAGCTTACTGCCGCCGTCCAAGGCAATCCAGCCCGTTGGGGTGGAACTGGTGTAAGAGTACATGCTGGTTGAGCCATCAGGAAGCTGGTTGGCAGTGAATGTAGCAGTGGCAGGAGCAAGCCATGCGCGGATGTAGTCATAGTAGCCTTCTCCATAGGCTTTCCAGTCATAATCGAAAGTGTATTGGGCAGTTTCGAAGGCAAAGAGCTTGGTGGCATACACCATGTTTACTGCACCAGTAGTATAGGCATTGGTAGTACCGCCATCGTTGGAGATGTAGAGGGCTTGGCTTCCGCCGTTGTTGACAGCTGAACCGATCACCCAAGCGTTGTTGCCACCGTTCACCATGTACCAGGTGCCAGCGCCTTCAAAGTCGTCGCTCCAGCCGCCGCCAACAGTCGTAGCAACTTGAAGTGTTGTGAAGCTGACCACGTTGCTCCAAAGGCTTTCGTCACCGCCGCCACAATCGGCTTTCACACGGACGAAATAAGTGGTGGCCGGAGTGAGGTCATGAATGACCATGGCGGGAATGCCGTTTCTGGTCAATGTAGTGGCATTTGCGAAGTCACTAGACGTGCTGTATTCAATCACCCAATTGGTAGCGTCTCCGTTTTCTTCCCATCTAATGGAAACTTGATCCACTTCAATATTCTGAGGATCAATGGATTCCAGCGTGGGCTTGGGGCAGGTGGGAGCAACTCCAAGGTTGACGACGATGTCATCTACATAGAAGCAGTCGTCATTACTTGAAGCGGAAGAGTCTTTTGAATAGGTCCATTTGAAGGTATGCGACCCCTGTTCAACATTGTATGACTTTGAAACCCAGTCAGTTACAGAAAGGAATCGATCCATCTGTGTGCCGTCAATGTAAAAAACGCCGTAGTCCCAGTAGCTACTAGCACTTTCACATGAAGCAAGGCAATTGAAACTGATGGTACCATCGCCAGCAAAGGTAAAAGTCGCTTGTATGGAAGAAGTCGAACTGTTTACACCTTCATTGGTGCTTTTAATGCAGTATGTACCACCATCAGTGTGGTTTTTGACCGATGTCACCTCCCATGGGTACGTGGCATCATTAGTCCAAGTAGAGGGAATCGTTTGGTCTTCGAAGTCGAAGGTCAACGTCTCTCTCGTTTGTGCTTGTGCTGCCCATGGCGCTAGTAGCGCGAATAGCAGCAAGAGAAGTAACTTTTTACTTTTCATTGTGATTTGAATTTAGGTTAATAATTTAGTGAATTGTGTTGATTAGTTGAATTGTTTGTGTTCGATTTGTTTGGGTTGTATTTTGAGATTTAAGTTTTATATTCTATGTGTCTGTTTTTCTAATTGTTTAACATTAATTTATGTATCGACCAGGGTGCACAATACACCCCTGCGAACTCGCAAAAATAGTGTTTTTTTTGAAATAGAAACAATTTTTGGGGAAAATTTGAATAAAAGGGCAATGGGATACACCTTATTAATATTAATGCTAAATGTGGAATGTGGAATGCGGAATTGAGAATTGATAGTTGAAAATTTGAAAACTGGAATTACTGTGGGTTGGGGCGAGGCCTTGTGAGGAATCCCCCCTGCCCCCCCCTTCAAAGGGGGAAGGGCACGAAGCGGGAGATTAGAGTTGGAAGAGGGCTTGGGCGGTGGCGGTGGTGGCGGAGGCAAAAGCTTCCAATGGCATTTGGAAGATTTCGGCGAGGCGTTTTGCCGTATGGACGAGGAAAGCCGGTTCATTGCGCTTGCCACGGCAGGGAACGGGTGACAGGTAAGGCGCATCTGTTTCCAAAACGATTCTATCCAACGGCAGATGGGGCAGATAATCCTTCACACCGCAATTTTTGTAGGTGGTTACACCTCCTAAACCAAGATGGAAACCCAATTCAAGGTAGACTTTAGCTTCTTCTTCTGTTCCTGTGAAGCAATGCATGATGCCGTGCAGGTTGCCGTCTTGTTTCCTTTCAAGAATCTGCACCATTTTGTCGAAGGCGTTGCGGCAATGGATGGAGAGCGGCAGATGGAGTTGTTTGGCCCAGTCCAATTGGGTTTCGAAGGCATCATATTGTTGTTTTTCGTATGTTGCATCCCAATAGAAATCCAGACCAACCTCTCCTACGCCGACATAGATGCCGCGCTCCAATTCCTTTTCCATTTGGGAAAGCACCTCTTTATAGTCTTCCTTCACTTCTTCGGGCTGCAAGCCCATCATTACTCGGGTGCAGTCGGGGTATTGCTCGTGCAATTCGAGCATCGGAGCAATGGTAGTGGCATCTACATTGGGCAGGAGCATCATGTTAACACCAGCCTCAAGAGCACGTTGCATGGCCGCATCGCGATCAAGGCTGAACTGATGGTCGTAGACGTGGGTATGGGTGTCGATTAGGTGCATTAAGAATTGAGAATTGAAAATTGAAAATGAAGAATTATGAATGCTGAATGTAGAATGCAGAATTGAGAATTGAGAATTGAAAGTTTGGAGTAGGATTAATAGAGGAAACTATCGTATGGATACCTGATGGCGTGCATATCACGGATTTCCTTGTATAGCAAATCCCTGAATTCTTGATAGTTGTCGCGGTTTTTGGCGGAGATGAATATGCAGTTTTCATTCATCTTGGCCATCCAGGTCTTTTTCAGTTCCTCATAGGAGACATTGCGCTTGGTGGGCGGTGTCAGGTCGTCGGGGTCTTTCTCTTCCCAGGTGTAGGCATCGGTCTTGTTGAAGACGACGATGGTCTTCTTGTCAGCGCAACCCAACTCAGCCAGCGTCTGGTTCACCACCTCCATCTGTGCCTCGAAGTCGGGATGCGAGATGTCGACCACATGCAAGAGGATGTCCGACTCGCGCACCTCGTCCAAAGTGCTCTTGAACGACTCCACGAGATGATGCGGCAACTTGCGGATAAACCCCACTGTGTCGGACAACAGGAAAGGCAGGTTCTCCACCACTACTTTTCGAACTGTAGTGTCAAGTGTGGCGAAGAGCTTGTTCTCAGTATAGACCTCCGACTTACTCAACAGGTTCATGATGGTCGACTTGCCCACATTGGTATAACCCACCAAGGCCACACGCACCAACTTGCCACGGTTTTTGCGCTGCACAGTCTTCTGCATGTCGATTTCCTTCAGTTTCTCTTTCAGTAAGGCGATACGGTCAAGGATTAATCGGCGGTCGGTTTCGATCTGGGTCTCACCAGGGCCGCGCATACCGATACCACCGCGTTGTCTTTCCAAGTGGGTCCACATGCGGGTCAGGCGCGGCAGCAAGTATTGATATTGAGCCAACTCCACCTGCGCCTTGGCGTGTGCCGTATGAGCATTGGAAGCGAAGATGTCAAGGATGAGGCTGGTGCGGTCGAGGACGCGGCATTCCAGCGCCTGCTCCATGTTACGGGCTTGGGTCGCGCTCAGTTCGTCATCGATGACGGCAATCTCAATGTTCTCCGCCTTGATGTATTGGTGGATTTCCTCCAATTTGCCTGAACCGAGGTAGGTCACACTGCTCGGATGGTCCATGGCCTGAACAAAACGCGCCACGGGGATGCCGCCTGCTGTCTCCAGCAGGAAGGCCAGCTCGTCAAGGTATTCCTCAGTGCGCTCGCGGCTCTGCTTTTTTGATGCTACAGCAATGAGTACCGCGCGTTCTGGTATTTTTTCGTAGGTTATAAAGTCGCCCATATTGTTTTATATTGAGAAACGAGACTGAGAAAGATAAAAACTCAACCTTTTGCCGTCATGGCGGAGGAACATCCGCCATCTCCCCAACGCGGAGACGACACCCATCTGCTGGGAGATTGCGGGTCAAGCCCGCAATGACGGCAAGAGGCTCAGTCTCTGTAATCCCATGTCCTTTAGTATTGTCTAAAACCAATAATCTTCCTCACTTCGTTAAGCGTCTTCGCCGCGCTCTCGCGGGCCTTCTCGGCACCCATGCGGGCGATGCGGTTGAGGCGGTCTTCGTCGGACGAGAACTCCTTGATGCGCTCGCGGATAGGCGCGACGGCCTTTTCAAGGTCATCGGCCAACTGTTTCTTCATGTCACCGTAGCGGATGGAGCAGTCATTCCACTTCTCGTCAAAATACTTCACCGTATCAGGCTCGCTGACGATGTTCATCATCGTGAAGAGGTTCTGTATCACCTCAGGTTTGGGGCTGTTAGGCTCGGTCGGGCCGCTGTCGGTGACGGCGCGCATCACCTTCTTACGCATGGTCTTCTCGTCCTCAAAGAGGTAGATGCAGTTGCCGTCGCTCTTGCCCATCTTTCCGCTGCCGTCCAATCCCGGCACCTTGATGGCATCGCCGCCGAAGTAGTAGTTCTGAGGCTCGGGGAAGAACTCCACCTTATATATATTGTTGAAGCGGCGGGCGCACTTGCGAGCCATCTCCATGTTCTGCTCCTGATCCTTGCCAACAGGCACCCATTTGGCACGATGTTGCAAAATGTCGGCAGCCATGAGGGTCGGATAGGTGAACAAGCCTGCATTCACATTGTCAGGTTGCTGGCGTGCCTTCTCCTTGAAGGTCGTCACGCGACCCAGCTCACCGATGTAAGCGTTCATATTGAAGTAAAGATACAACTCAATCGTCTCCGGCACATCACTCTGGATGTAGATGGTGGCCTTTTCGGGGTCGATGCCGCAGGCGAGATATTCGGCCAAGATGGTGCGGGCCGATTTCTGTATGTTTTCAGGCGTGGGGTGCGTGGTCAGGGAGTGCCAGTCAGCGATGAAGAAATAGCAGTTGTAGTCTTCCTGCATCTTCACGAAGCTGCGCACGGCGCCGTAGTAGTTGCCAAGGTGAAGGTTTCCGGTGGGGCGGATGCCGCTTAATACAATGTCTTTTGCCATAATTCAAGAATTTGGTGCAAAAATAAGAAAAAAAGAATTACCACGTCTTTCCGAGTATAGATTCCCGAGGGAATGACATACTCGGAAAGACAAAGAAAAAAACCCGCTTCGTGAAGCGGGTTTTTCGAGGTTTTTGTGGCAGTGACTTCCTTCGGCAAGCTCAGGAACATCCTATTAGAGCTTAATGTCATCGCCGTTGGCGTTCTGGAAGTTGTACTGCAGCATGTGGAATTCGGGCATCGACTGCACCTTGAATTTCTTGCCGTATTTCTTCATCCATTTGCGGCGAATCGAAAACAAGCCATCTATGCAGAGGTAGGAATAGAGCAATGGATGCACTTGCAGGGTCAGATGGTTTTCGTTCTGATCGACCATGAGGTACTTGAGGTGGTTTTCGATTTCGTCGATGAAGAGGATGGCGGGGCGAATCTTGCCTTCGCCGGAGCACACAGGGCATTTCTCCTGGACCTGTACCTCCGTCTCGGGACGCACACGCTGGCGTGTGATTTGAATGAGGCCAAACTTCGTCGGGGGAAGGATGGTGTGCTTGGCACGGTCGTGCGACATGGCCTCTTCCAAGGCGTCGAACAAATCCTTGCGATGTTTGGCTTCGTGCATGTCGATGAAGTCGACGATGATGATACCGCCCATGTCGCGCAGACGTAGCTGGCGTGCGATTTCCTTGGCGGCTTCAACGCTGACTTGGAAAGCGTTGTCTTCCTGCGAATTCTCCTTGTTCACCCGATGGCCGCTGTTCACGTCGATGACATGCATGGCCTCGGTATGCTCGATGACAAGGTAGACACCGTTTCTGATGGTGACGATCTTACCGAAAAAGCCTTTGATTTGCTTGGTGACATTGAAATAGTCAAAGATGGGCTCTTTGCCTTTGTAAAGTTGCACAATGTCAGCTTTTTGCGGTGCGAAGGTCTGAATGTTTTTCTGGATCTCTTCATAGAGTTTCTCGTCGTTCACGTGAATGTTGTTGAACGACTCGTTGAGCAAATCGCGCAGCATGAC